>Ga0172370_10000959_pt1 | contig 44939 bp, 38 predicted proteins | sample LakKiv5m_FD_114538 | JGI IMG/M metagenome (GOLD analysis project Ga0172370, IMG submission 114538) | Freshwater microbial communities from Kabuno Bay, South-Kivu, Congo - kab_022012_11.5m | ecosystem: Environmental > Aquatic > Freshwater > Lake | place: Democratic Republic of the Congo...
ACGGGCCTGTATTTTATAGCGGCCGGGTTTTAAGTCCATGGGCAGTTCCCATTTGATGGTGTTCATCTCATCGATATTGCTAAACTCCATGCAACGATCTTTTTGAGAAATGTTGAAAACAGGTATAAAATCAAGGCGATGTTCAATTTTATCCCGATCGTTTTGACGGATTAATGAAAATTCAGAATTTACACGAATGGGAAAAGCCGTCATTCGAATAAACCGAAGCGTAACGGTCATCCCCGGCCGATAGACATCATAATCGGTTATCATGCTGATGAGTTCGTTGCCATCGGAAATGCCGGTTCCTACACCGGATGTGGTTTCGTCCCAGAAACGGGCCGGTCCCACATCAATATGAACCACATCCCCATGGTAATATCCTGCACCGCCGAATTTAAGCTCTTTAACATAATCCCACAGAGCTTCGGCTTCTACCCCCTGGATTCTGAGATCCGCCGCCATGCCGTACTGGTGAAGGCTGGCCTTGGCCGCCAGGTTCCCTCTTTCCCGAAGCATGGCATTGTATTCCGGCACCCGATAGCCGGAGGTAATGGTGATTCTTGCACCGCTGTTTAAGCGGTCTTCCAGATAATCGATAAACTCGATAAGCCTTAAGGAAAGGCCCATCCGGGAAGGTTCACAGGGAGCGCCGAATACCCTGCAGATCTCACTCAGCGCCTCTTCATCATAGCGGCCTACCCCCTTCCGGTAAACGCCCGAAAAGGACCTATCAGTCTTTTCACCATACAATGTGATCTTGCCGTCACCGGAAAAGAAATACCGGGCCATGTCTCGGGATCCTTCCCCTGCCCATGACCATGATGCCAAAGCGGCCGTCAGTATCAAAACCGTTCCAAACTTTCCCGAATATTTTTTGACGATTGGATTAAATGCCATTGTCCCTCCAACCAGACTGGAAAGCCTTCATAGCAGGTAGGCATGAACTTCATGATGTCCTCTCACGCCTTCCCTGTCACCACAGAAAGCCGCTCCGCCCGCGTGACCCATCTACCTGCTATCCTCCTGGAACAACAATAGACATTTTTCTTCTACCGCGGGTATCCGGTCGGCCTCGCATGCCATCGCCTTCAAGCTCATGGCCCTCCCGGCAAAGAGACCCGGAGAGGTGGTCACCCGGAACAAGATCCGTGACAGGAGCAAAGAGGCTGTCGCCTGCTGCAAACCTAACAACCCAAGACTGCTGCAATATCTTGGGTTGTTAACCCATCATCTTCTGCATAGTGACGTCGTGGTAAACCAATCGTCGGTTATGTTGCACCGTTCGGGATTGTCCTTGTATTTTTCCTGACAATATCGATATGCCAACCCCACATACGTGCACATAGGGACAAGGGGTGGGTCCAACTGCTGGTCGTCTGACCCCTGCCTTGCCCCGATGGTTGCCCTTCTGATGGCCTCTTCAAAGGTCATCTTTGAATTATTATCTATAAATATTATCATCACATTCTTCAGGACGTCGATCAATTGTTTTCCGATCATTGAACCATTCTCCTCCATCATGCAATCTCCACAAAATCCGGACCTGTCATCTTGTTATATTAAAATCCGTTACTGGCCCTGAGGCCATTTTCTAACCAGGCCCCGCCCTCTCCAGCGGGGGGATGCTTCACGGTCTCCGGGGCCGGTTCGGAATGCCTTTCCTGCGTCAGGATGTCCCCTTCCAGGACCATCCGTTCCAGGCATTCCCTCCTGAGGGCTGCCACGGCGATCTCATGCCGATCCGCGCCAAGGGCCTCGATTTCCGACTGGAGACCCTGCGCATCGATGAAACCATCCAAGGCCTTTTGCAGAGATCCCCTTATCTTTCCTTCCACCTCACGCCTCATGAAGGCGGCACTATCCTCTTCCGTCACCTCCACGCCCTTGGCCTTCTCCATGATAATGTCAAGGGTGCTCCTGATTTCTCCCATAGGATTGTCTACCTCCTTGTTTTACTATCTTCATTCTCCTCTTATTAACAGTCTCATAATTGTCCTTACGCTGTCATTCCGGCGGAAGCCGGAATCTCCCGCTAAAGCTGGACTACAGCGGGATTTCTGGATGCCGGATCGAGTCCGGCATGACGAAAATATCCATTGTGTTAGGAGACAGTTAATAACAAGACCTACCGCGCCAGCCCGAACGCCTCCATGACCCGATCGTGCAGAACAGGCCGGAAGGCCCGGATCTTCTCGTTCTTCCGTGTCGGGTGTATCCGGTTGGTCAGTAGAATGACGATAACATCCTGCTTCAGGTCCATCCAGAGGGATGTACCGGTAAATCCAAGATGGCCCACGCTCGTCTTCGAAAAATAGCTTCCGGCGCTGGAATTCGCTGGAGATGGCGTGTCCCACCCCAAGGCCCAGGTGCTTCCCTTAACAATATCCTGCCGTGTGAAAAAAGCCCGGACGGTCTCCGCTTTGAGATAGTCGCTTCTCTCCCCGCGCCAGTGCCGTCTCAGGAGATCCGCAAGGGCATAGACCTCTGCTGCTGTCCCAAACAATCCAGCATGTCCGGAATATCCCCCCAGGACATAGGCGTTTTCGTCATGCACGGCGCCCTGAATGATCCGTTTTCGCCACGGACAGTCTTCTGAGGCCGCAAAACGGTCCAGAGTGAAGCGGCCGGGAAGCATGGCGCTGAAAAGGCCTATGTCTTTGAGTGACAGGGGGGCATAAAATTCCTGTTCCAGAAACCGGGACAGGTCCATCCCGACCGTTTCTTCAATGATCCACTCCAGCAACATGAACCCGAGGTCGCTGTAGAGGGCGTTTTTACTGGGCGCATATGCAAGGGAAAGGGTCAGCAATTGGTTTCTTAGCGCGGCCTTTCGGTCTTTTGGGGCCACCTGATCCAGCTCGAGATAAAATGGCATCCAGTCTGCCAACCCGGCGGAATGGGTCAACAGGAGGCGCGGAGTGATCCCTCTCTTGTCTTCCGGCACGGCATGAGAAAAGAGCGTCTGAAGCGGTCTGTCCAACTCGATCCTTCCGGAATCCACCAGCTTCATCATGGCCAGGGTGGTGCCCAGGGGTTTGGTCAGGGAGGCCAGGTCGAACAGGGTCTCCTTTTCCATGGGAAGCGGATGGGGTACGAGGGTGCGCTTCCCGACGGCCTCAAAAAGACGTACCACACCTCCCTGGGCCGCCAGAAGCGCCACCCCCGGGTAGACCCCTTCCGCTACGCCCTTATTCAACAATGCTCCTATGGGATGCTGGATCATTATCCATCTGCTCTCATGCCATGTTTCTTTTCTAAAGATTGAATCTCTTGCTCTTCCTAATCCTCTAATATCTTACCACTCAAATCATCTTTTGTCAGCAGATCTATACGGTGAAACCTGAATGGTTGCGGAGAAGAATGGGGATATATTTGGGCAATTTGATTCATGAAGCGTTGAAGAACAATCTTGCCTTCGCGGACCAACTGAAAGCCAAACCATCGGATATTCGGCCGCCTGACACGATCCAGGGGATCATGGCGGGCAGACTTGACAGCGAACTGCGGATACTGTAGTAACATGGTACCCAGCTTTGTGTTCTCGAAATCCACAGGGAGAGGATGGATTCGCCAGGAACCTCCAACATGTGAATTGGGATTTCTCTTGAAACGACAGCATTGCATGAAAAGGGCAGGCTATGGGGTATCGGCATCTGAGGAGGGAATCGATAGGCTGGCAGGGATCAGCAGATCTCAACGTCAACAGACTCCATGGAGAGAAAGGCTGAATGACAATGTATTTTAATGAAGAGCATCACGCGTTAAGGGATATGGTCAAGAAGTTTGTGGACAAGGAAATCAATCCGAACGTCGATGAATGGGAGGAGAAGACCGTTCCGCTTCACGAGTTATTTAAGAAGATGGGCAACCTGGGTCTTTTGGGCATCACCTACGATCAGAAGTACGGGGGACAAGGACTTGACTACTGGTTTGATCTGGTATTCCTGGAAGAACTTGGGCACATCAATGCAGGGGGCGTGCCCATGGCCATTGCCGTTCACACGCATATGGCCACGCCTGCCATCCATGAGTACGGCAGCGAGTATCTCAAGGAAACCTATCTCAAGCCGGCCATCGCAGGCGATATGGTTTCGGCCATTGGCGTAACCGAGCCGGCCGCCGGATCAGACGTGGCCGGTTTGAAGACCAAGGCCCGAAAAGATGGGAATTCGTATGTCATCAACGGGTCGAAGCTCTTTATTACCAACGGTTGTCAGGCCGATTTCGTGACCCTTTTAGCCAGGACTGACGATAAACCCGGGTTCCATTCTTTTGGTCTTTTCATCGTCCCCACGGACTTGCCCGGATTTGTCGTCAGCAGGAAACTGGATAAACTTGGTATGAGGTGCAGCGACACGGCGGAGCTTTTTTTTGACGACCTGAGGGTGCCTGCAGAAAATCTCATCGGTGAAGCGGGCGAAGGCTTTATTATCCAGATGAAGCAGTTCCAGTATGAACGGTTTTGCACCCTGCCTGGAACATACATCAGTGCCAGGGACACCATCAACATGACGATCAATTATATCAGTCAGCGCATGGCCTTCGGCAAACCCTTGATCAAGAACCAGGTCCTGAGGCACAGGCTTGTGGACTGGATCACCGAGATCGAGTGCCTGAAACACCTGACCTACCATATTGTCAGGATGAAAATGGAGGGGTTTGATGCGACCCGGGAGATATCCATGGGGAAGCTCCTGGCCGGTGAACTGAGTTTCAAGGTCGCCAACGGTTGCCTTCAGATGTTCGGCGGGATGGGTTACATGAATGAATCCTTGATTTCCAGGAACTTCAGGGACTCACGCCTTCTCTCCATCGGCGGCGGGGCCGACGAAGTCATGAAGGAAGTCATTGCCAGGCTGGAGGGTTTTTGAGGAATTATTTCCTTGACAATGGAAACCGGTTTTTTTAAGTTTGCCTAATTTATCAATATCCGGGGGTGTCAACTGCCGTAACCCCGCCTGCCTCGTCAGTCAGATATCGCTCTCTGCACTCCGGGCAGGCCTGAATTCCTGAAAGGAGTTTACCCATCAGGGTGTTATCCTCGCGTCAACAAACCCGCACCGCTCTCATGGATGCCCACCGAATGGCTTCTTCGGACGAGGGCTTCCTTCAATGTCAGAACAGACTTTAATCTAAGGAGGTGACGAAGAAAAACGCTAAATAGTCGGCCTTTCATCTACTAACCGTGGGGGTCCACCCGTTGTAGCCCCCGCCGAGAGAAGGAGGCGTCATGAAGCAGAGAGCATTTTTTGTTTTGGTATGTGTCCTGTCCCTTTTTTTACTTTTCAGCGGTCCCCTTTCAGCAAAAGAGATCAAGACCCTTTCCCAGTTCCCCATGAGCGGCCCGGTGGGTTCCCTGCCGGAATTTGGCTGGGGGTTCATTGACGGGATGAACTGGGTGAACAACGAGGGCGGCGGAGTCAACGGCAAAAAGATCAAATGGTTCCTGGAAGATTTTCGCTATGACCCCACTGTGGAGGTCGCAACCTTCAATAAGTATTGTGCAGAACACACCCCGGACGAATTCCTGATGGCGACCGGATACATCACCGGAGGCCTCAAGCCCCTGATTGACAAGGTGAATAAAGAGGAGAAGATTCCCTGGCTGGATGGCTCCTATTCCACAGAGATCTTCGGGGACGATGGAGGACCGTCAAAATACCCCTATTACTATTCTCTGGGCGCCACCTATGGCGCACAGCTCAAGATCCTCCTGAAGTGGATCAAGGAAAACGACAAAGGAAAGGGAAACCCTAAAGTCGCCCTCGTTTACAGCCCCACGGCCTGGGGAAGAGACGGGATCCCTGAGGCCAAGGCATACGCCAAGAAAAAAGGGATCGATATCGTCGCGGAAATCGAGTATCCCTACAGCGCCACATCCGCTACGAGCGAGTGCATGGAGATCCGGAAGGCCAAGGCGCAATATGTGATCTACCATGGGTATTCCGGCGCATCGGGCTGCACCGCCATCTTTTTCAAGACCGCCAAACAGGTTCTCAAAGACGTCCAGCTCACGGGGACCCATTACACCACCGGAAGGATGCCGATCCTGGTCTGTCAGGACGCCTATGACGGGTATGTCGGGGTCGCCACACGTCCCTTTGTAGATGCGGTGCCGCGAGCCAAGACACCCATGGACAACCCGATGGTGAAGATGGCCCACGAATTCGCAAAGAAAAGCCGTTCGAGTGAATATCAGAAGGGCATTCAAGAAAAGGATGCCATCAAGGACATGTTCCTTTATATGGAGGGTCTGACCTATGCCCTCATGCTCCAGAAAGTTCTGACCGATGCCGACAAAGCCGGGGATCTCAGCCGTGAAGGGGTCAAGAAGGCCCTCGACAAAATGGTCTGGGATTTTAACGGCATGTTCGGCGGCAAGAAATTTTCTTACAAATCCCATACCATACCCATGCTCCAGATCTTCAAGGCAAAGGTCAACATGGTGGATGTTGAGGGAAAGAAGGTCCCCACAGGGGCGGTCGTTCCCATCACCGACTGGATCAATGTAGATGAGGTCAAGTGGTAGATCGGTTGGCAGGGTCCATGCGGGGGGAATCCTCCCCCCGCCCACCGGGCCTCCAGGTTGATGAACTGACGGAGGCCCGCGGAGCTGTGTGGACGACAACATCCCATTTCCCTGGAGGTCGATATGGTGGATTTTACTCAGGCCTTGGGCGCGGGAACTCTGGTGGGTCTGGTTTACGCCCTGCTGGGTCTCTCTATTGTCATCATCTACCGGGCCTCCGAGGCATTCAACTTTGCCATCGGTGAATTCCTCGTCATCGGTTCCTTTCTCTTCTATATTTTTTTCTTTGATCTTCGCATCCCCCTCCTCGTTGCGCTCCCCTTGGGCCTGCTCGCCGCCGGCCTGGTGGGCGCCCTGGTAGAACGGTTCGCCATCAAACCCCTTCTCGGGAGGTCCCCCCTCTCCATGACCATCATCACCCTGGGCCTCGGTTTCTTTCTGAGGGGATGCGTTCAGCTTATCTTCGGTTCACATAGCTACTCCTTCTTTCTCGAACTCCCTGATATCACTCAGGAGTTTGGCGATCTTCTCTTTCTTTCGGATCCCATCTGGGCAGGGATCCTCTCATTATCCACATTCGGTTTGATCCTCTTTCTCCTGTTTCGGACCCGCTGGGGGCTTGCTATTCGGGCAACGTCCGAAAACCAGGCCAAGGCCATGGCCTTCGGCATTGACGCCCGGTTTATCCTGCTGATCGTGTGGGCCATCAGCTCGGCCTGCATCGCAGTTGCCGGCATCATGATCTCCAACTTCGGGGCCCTCTCCTCCATGTCGTCCATTGTCGGTCTCAGGGCCATTCCTGTGGTGCTGATCGGGGGGATGGACAGCATCGTCGGCGCCCTGGTCGGGGGTATCATCGTGGGCGTCTGCGAGTCTTTAGCCGGCGCCTATATCGAACCGATGGGGCTGGTCGGCTTCAAGGAAGTGGCCCCCTACCTGCTGTTGCTGATCGTGCTCCTGATCCGGCCTTACGGCCTGTTCGGGCAAATCAGGATTGAGAGGGTTTGAGCGATGCTCGGCATAGAAAACCTGAGGGTGGTATATCACGATGTCATCTCCGTGTTAAACGGGATTTCCCTGACCTTGAACGAAAAAGAGATCCTGATCATTATCGGCGCCAACGGCGCCGGAAAGACGACCCTTCTCCGATCCGTGGCCGGCATGATCGATTTTTATGACGGCAGCATTGTTGATGGTGACATCAAAATGAACGGAGCGTCCATCAAAGGACTCGATGCCACCGACATCATGAAGCGATTCGGGCTTACCTATGTGATCGAGGATCGCCCGGTCTTTTGGTACCTCACGATCGAGGAGAACCTGGGCGCAGCCTCCTTCTCCCGGTGGGATAAACAGGTGAAAGCCGATATCGAGGGGATTTACAGCCTCTTTCCCGTGCTTGAAAAACTGAGACACCGTAAGGCGGGATATGCCTCGGGCGGCGAACAGCAGATGCTGGCCATCGGGATGGCCCTCATGACAAGGCCGAAAATACTGCTCCTTGACGAGCCTTCACTGGGTCTGGCGCCGCTGATCACCGAGGAGCTTTTCAGCACCATCGAGGGGCTCAACCAGTCCGGAATCACGATTGTGCTGGTGGAACAGAATGCCCATGCCGCCCTCGACATCGGGACCCGTGGATACGTGATGGAAACAGGTCGCATCGTCCTTGACGGGAGTTCCCGGGAACTCCTTGAAAACGAGGATGTGCGCGAGTTCTACCTGGGATCGGGCAAACGGGAACGAAAGAGCTACAAAGACGCCAAGAGGTACAAGAGACGGAAACGATGGCTGTGACAGAAACGGAAAGCGACAACCTGCTGAGCATAAAGGGCCTGCGGTTGGCCTTCGGGGGCGTTCAGGTCTTGACCGGCATCAGTCTTTCGGTCAGGCGGGGAGAGATATTCTCCATTATCGGGCCCAATGGGGCGGGCAAGACCAGCCTGCTCAACTGCATCAACATGCACTACCGTCCCCAGAGCGGGGGGATTCTGTTTGACGGGATTGAACTGAACCGGCTCAAGCCGCATGCCGTGGCGTCCTTGGGCGTGGCCCGGACCTTTCAGAAGGTGGAACTCTTCCAGGGGATGACCGTTCTCGACAACATCAAGCTGGGTCGGCATTTCCTGATGAGGTTTTCCATTCTGGGTAGCTTTTTACGCCTTCCAACTATCGCCCGCGATGAACTGAGGCACCGGGCCGAGATCGAGGAGGAAATTATCGATTTTATGGGCCTCTCCAGCTTCCGCTATTCGCCGGTAGGCATCCTTCCGTTAGGGGTCCGCAAAAGGGTCGATATGGCCCGCGCCCTGGCCATGAAGCCAAAGCTGCTGTTGCTGGATGAGATCATGTCGGGCATGGCCGTGGAGGAAAAGGAGGATATCGCAAGCTATATTCTGGATGTGCATCGGGACCTGGGCGTCACCATCGTCTGGATCGAGCACGACCTGGCCGCTGTCATGGACCTGTCCGACCGCGTATGTGTCCTCAACTTCGGAACCAAGATCGCCGAGGGCACACCCGAGGAGGTCCAGGAAGATCCAAAGGTCATCGAGGCCTATCTTGGGAGACAAAAGGAGAGGCAGTCGCGTCATGCTTGAGGATACACTGATCGGTCTCATTGTCAGAAACGCTGAAGAGATGCCGGACGAGGTGGCCATACGGGAGAAGAGGTACGGGGTCTGGAGCCCCATGACATGGAGACAGTTCAGCGACAAGGTCCAGGCCTTTGCCCTGGGTCTGAAGGCGCTCGGTTTCAAGACCGGCGACAACCTGGCCATTATCGGAGACAACAAACCGGAATGGATTATCGCCGAATTCGGATGCATGGCCGCAGGAGGGCTCCCCACCGGCGCGTACCCCGACAGTATGGCCGAGGAGATGGCGTACCTGATCCTGTATGCCGACGCCAGGTTCCTGGTGGTTCGAGATCAGGAACAGGTGGATAAGATCCTTGCCATCTGGGAAGGCGTTCGGAAAACAGTGGAAAAGGTCATCGTCTGGGATTCGAGGGGGATGAGCCACTATTATGACAAGCACCCTTTTCTGGAGCGCTTTGAAGCGATCATTGCGACCGGGGCAAAAGAGGCCTTGCACCATGAGGATTATCTCGTCAAAACCGCACAGGCCATCGACCCCTTAGAGCCTGCCATGATGCTCACGACCTCTGGGACAACGGCCAAGCCCAAGCTTTCCATGTTGAGCCATCAGAATCTCATCGAGGCCTCCAAAAGCTACGGACAGATGGTGGAGATGCGGCGGGGGGACGAACTCCTTTCGGCCGCCCCGCTCCCCTGGATCGGCGAGCAGTTATATAATGTGATCCGGTTCTTGATGGTGGGCGCCCATTACAACTTCCCGGAAGAGACCGAAACCCTTAGAAAGGACCTGCTGGAGCTTCAGCCCTACTATTTCGGCGGGACCCCGATCATGTGGGAGTTCATCGTATCGACGATCCAGGCGGCCATGGACAACGCGGATCTGGTCAAACGGTATTTCTATAACACCGCCATCCGGAAGGCCCTCAAGTGCACCGAGGCCGAGCTGGCCGGGAAAGAACCGGGCCAGTGGAACCGGTTCCTTTACCGGGTCTTCGATTTTCTCGTGCTTCGGCCCCTCAAGAACAAGATGGGACTCGGACGGGTACGGATGGCTGTCACCGGCGGCGGCGCCATTTCTCCAGAAATATTCAAATACTTCAAGGCCTTGGGGCTGGATCTCCGGCAGGTGTTCGGCCAATCGGAGTGCTCCGGCATTGCGACCACCCACCGGGCCGACGATGTGAGACCCGAAACGGTCGGGGTGCCGATTCCGGGCGTCGAGGTCAAGCTGTCGGAGGAAGGCGAGATCCTTGTCCGCGGAAAGAACACCCACCTGGGGTATTACAAGAACGAGGCCGCTACCAAGGCAGGCTATACAGAAGATGGTTTCCTCAAAACCGGCGATGCCGGATATTTCGGGGAGGACGGGCACCTCTATGTCTTCGACCGGGCCAAGGACATCATGACCCTCGCGGACAACACCCGATTCGCGCCGCAGGACATCGAGACCCGCCTGAAATTCAGCGCCTACATCCACGAGGCCATGGCCTGCGGAGACAAGCGGCCCGACGTCTCGGCGATCGTGAGCATCGATCTGGAAAACGTGGGGAACTGGGCCAAGAAGCGCGGCATCTCCTTCACCACCTTCCAGGACCTGTCTCAGCGGCCTGAGGTCTATGAACTGGTGCGGAGCGAGATTGAAAGGATCTGCATGCGGTTTCCGGAAAATATTCGCATCAAGCGGTTCGCCATTCTCCTCAAAGAACTTCATCCGGACGACGGCGAACTGACGCGAACCAGGAAGGTCAGGAGGGCCTTTGTCAACGAGAGGTACCATGACCTGATCGAAGACTTCTATCAGGCTAAGAAAGCCCATAACCTGGACATAGAGATACGATATGAGGATGGACGGGCTTCGAGTTTCCGGGGGACGGTAGCCATTATGGGCGTATAGCGTATGGAGTTCGGAGTTGGAAGTTGGGAGTTGGGAGTTGGAAGTTGGGAGTTGGGAGTTGGAAGTTTGGAGGTTTGGAGTTGGGAGTGTGGAGTTGGAGGTTTTTATCAGAATCGTTCATTTTCTTAACTTGAGAGTCCAAAGTTCTCTCGTCATGCCGGACCCCGTATCGGGTACGGGGCAGGCCCGATCCGGCATCCAGAGCAGTTAACCTATCGAAATAATAATGGATTCCGGCTTTCGCCGGAATGACGGCTCGGAATTTATACATTCAATAATATCAATATATTACGAGAACTTTGGACTGTGGAGTTCTTAACTTTGGGCACTTCAAATTCGTAACTCCAAACTCGGCGTATCCAGTCCCGCTTTCAGCGGGATCTCCGCTTCGCTCCTATGAACAGCCAGTATCCAGTATCGAGCAACCACGTGTGAAGTCAGGGGAGGTCATTTCGTGCGATCCATATCCCAGATCTACAGCGACTATTTTTCTTCTACCGCTGTCTTCAGTTACAGGGAAGATGAACGGATCTTCCGCACCCGGTTCAAACGGGTGTGGTTCATCATCTTTCTTGTGCTCATGGGCGTCTCCCTGCTGGGATCGACCTTTGATATAGGCCCCAATGAATATCACTATTTTATCGGAAGCCTGATTCTGGTCAACCTGATATCGGCCATCGGGCTCAATCTCCTGGTCGGGTTTACAGGGCTTTTGTCCCTGGGCCATGCCGCTTTCATGGGTGTGGGTGCATACACCTCAGCGCTTCTGATCACCGAATTTGGGTGCCCATTCACATTATCCATATTCATTGCAGGGCTGATGGCGGCCCTCTTCGGGCTCATCGTTGGGATCCCTTCTCTACGGATCAAGGGGTTTTATCTCATGATAGCCACCCTGGCGTTTCAGTTTGTGATCGAATACATTATCATCCACTGGGATTATCTGACACGGGGGATCAGGGGGATCGAACTCCCCACCCCTCACTTCCTCGGTATTTCCTTGGCGAAAAACCAGGCCTATTTCTTGTTCCTCTTTGTGCTCGCGGCCGTCCTGATGTGGGGGGCAAAAAACATCACACGCTCCAAGATCGGCCGCGCCTTTATCGCCATCCGGGACAACGATGTGTCGGCCGAGATCATCGGCATATCCATCTTCCGTTACAAAATTCTCTCATTTGCCATCAGTTCCTTTTACGCGGGGATCGCCGGCGCCCTCTATGCATCCATGCTCAGAACCGCCATTCCTCAGGACTATACCTTCTTCCACTCCATTATTTTTCTGGCCATGGTCCTGGTGGGAGGCATGGGGAGACTGGTGGGTACGATCTTCGGGGTCATTTTCGTCACCCTGGTGCCGGTCCTCCTGGATCTGGGCCTGAGCTATCTGAGCCGGGTCTATGACCCCAATGTAACCATCTATCTTGGCCCGGTGAAGGAACTGGTGTTTGGGGGGCTCATCATCCTCTTCATTATCTTCGAGCCTGAGGGACTGGTGGGGATTTGGATAAGGATCAGGGATTACTTTAAGATCTGGCCGCTCCCCTATGTATCGGAATAGGCGAAGGAATGGAGGCGTGACATGGGCCATGATCCAAACCCCGTTGAAAAACGGGGTCCAGAGATTTTATAAATGATTGACGGGAAATGGCGTTTCGTGACTTTTTACGAGACCATCAATTCTTGGGAGGTGAACGATGCAGACTCAGAATTTTACGCTGTATGATGTGATTTGCCGAAACGCCCGGATCTATGGCGATCGGGAAGCCATCGTCTTTAACGATGTCCGGTTGACCTATCGTCAGTATAAGGAAAAGTGCGATCAGTTAGCGGCGGGGCTGACCCAGGTAGGCGTTGAAAAAGGAGACCGATTAGGAATTGTGGCCCATAACTGCGATGAATTCATGATCCTGTATGGGGCGGCAGCAAAAACAGGCGCCATCGTACTCCCCGTCAACTGGCGATTTCAGGAAACCGAGATGGCTTATGTTATCAATGACGGGACCCCCCGTCTTGTCTTCGCAGGCGCTGAATACCAGAAGACCGTGGAAGAAATCGCTGGAAGGGTCCACAGTATCGAAGGGTGTTACGCCATCGGAGGAGGGGAGCCGCTCAAAGGATTCCGGCCCTTCAGGGAGCTTCATTTAGAAAAAGGCTCTGAGACTCCTTCTCTGATCTCGGCGGACTCGGGATTTGTCATTATTCATACGGCGGCGGTGGCCGGAGAGCCGCGGGGGGCCCTTCTGAGCCAGTCCAACGTCATCCACTGCAACCTGGAGATGATGATCAGCAGTCAACTCGGCCCGGATGATTGTCATATCTGCATCCTCCCCCTGTTTCACATTGCCGCCCTTTCCATGAGCATGGCCACGCTGCACGCAGGTGGAAAGAACGCGATTGTGGAACGTTTCGATCCGGAACTCACCCTCAGACTGATCGAAAAGGAAAAAGGGACAGGCTTTTTTCACTTCCCCCCGATCCTTCAGATGCTCCTGGACAAACATGATGAATCTGCCGGAGCGTATGATCTCTCCACCTTGAGGCACGTAGGCGGTATAGACAGCCCGGACAACATGATGCGTCTCAAGAAGATTGTCCCCCATGTGGTGTTGGGGACGGCCTTTGGTCAAACAGAGGCATTCCCTGTCACCTTGGGACCCATTGAAGAGCGCCCCGGCAGCGCTGGCAGGCCTACAGCCCTTTCGAAGGTGGCGCTCTTTGACGACTACGATAACGAGGTCCCGGCGGGAACCCCTGGCGAAATCTGTGTGCGTTCCCCGGTGGTGTTCCTGGGGTATTGGGGTCGCGACCAAGACACCGCCTACACCTTTCGAAACAACTGGCACCACACAGGGGACATCGGCCGTTTTGACGAAGACGGCTACCTCTGGTATGTCAAGCGAAAAGCGGAGAAGGAGTTGATCAAACCCGGAGGAGAGAACGTTTACCCGATTGAAGTGGAGAAGGCGATTCTTGCGCATGAAGCGGTGGATGAGGCCTGCGTCATCGGTGTCCCGGACAAGCAATGGGGTGAAGCCATCAAGGCCATATGTATCCTGGCGCCAGGGAAGTCCCTTGATCCTGATGCGCTTATCGACTTCGTGGCGTCCAGAATCGCCCGTTACAAGAAACCGAAATTCGTCGTCTTCGTTGATTCCCTCCCCAGGACCGGTGACGGGGAGATTGACAGAGATCAGGTAAAAAAGGATCATGGGGGTAGATTCTGACATTCATAAACCTCACGCTTTCAGCAGGGAAAAAGAGGCCTTCTCTCAGAATACTTCGTTTGTGTGTTGACACGTCATTCTCCTTAATCTGACGGTATCCAAACTCCCCCATGTCATCAAGCTGTACGGGGAATTTCGCAAGGAATGGAGCAACGACAAACTCAGCAAAGACAATGCCCTGGCTTCCACCAACTATGAGCGGTTTCTCGACAAGAAGTGGTTTGTTTTCGGAAACGCCACGGCACAGACCGACAAATTCAAGGATTTGGATCCCCTGGGAAATGTTGCCGCAGGGCCCGGCTACCGGTTCTGGAGATCGAAAGAGAAGAATCTCTCTGTCAAATTAGGACCGGCCTATGGATATGAAAAGTACGCCAACCCAATGGAATTCCTGGACAACAAGAAGGAGAGGGAGTACTTTACCGGCTACTGGGCCCCCGACTTTGACATGTGGTTCTTTGACGGATTCCTCCAGGTATTTCATCATGATGATGTGGTGTACGATTTCCAGGACAGCGACAACTGGGTGCTCCGCACCCGTACGGGGATTCGCATACCGATGGCCCTGAAATTCTTTGCCTCGTTTCAATACAATTATGAATATGACAACCAACCGGCAGCCGAAAAAAAGAATTACGACCAGTGGTGGAACTTCGGCCTGGGATGGGCCTTTTAGAGAGGGATTGAGGAATTGAGGAATTAGGGAATTGAGGGATTCAGGGATTGGGGTCTTACCCGATAGTACCAGATCGTGGGCTTGAGCGCCTCCAGGGAGTGATTTTTTAAAGCCGCCTTCCAGTCTGCGGCCGTGGCGTCCTCTCTGGCGAATCGAATCCATGCCTGGCGGGAGTAAAAGGTCTTGAACCCGCCGGCCTTGACCGTATCCATGCCCAGCTTCTCGGCCATATCCTCGAATACTCCGGCATCGGATTTCCTCAGAAAGACAACCCCATCAAAATTCTTCAGTTTTTTCAAATCCTCCTCAACAAAAGAACGGACCTGCATCGCGCTTCGTTTCATCCGCATGGAAAGCATGGAGGGTTGTGAGCTGTTGAAGGCGGCTATTGGCCTGGACCCAATCATTTCATCCAGATCGTCAGACATGGCGTTTATCCCCAGGGAGGGATAGACGCCGCCCATCATGAGGCAGAGCAGCAGGGCTGCGGACCCGGCTGCCAGGCGAACATCCTTCTTTGAAAATGTGAGCCACAGCATCAGCCCTACCGCCGACAGAGAAATGGCTGTCATGACGATACCCTTGCCGAACCATAGAAAGAAAAGGCAGAAAGCTACGGCAACCAACCCCATCAAAGACATGGATAGTTTCAGGAGGATGGTCCTCCAGGGGCCCTTCGCCTGGTCGAGCCAATGGGCGCAGAGGACGGCTGCCGCTGGAATCAGCGGCGTCATATACCGGGCAAAGGACCTGATAAAGAAAAAGGGGATGACGCACCCGAAAAACCAGGCGGACAGCCAGAGAGCTTTTCGGTCCGAATCGTTTTTTGCCAGGTGGATGGACCGGAGCAATGCGGCAAGCAATATCAGCGACCAGGGGAAAACAAGGCCAAACGCCCCGCCTAAGGTGGAAAAGGGGGACCCCACATGCACGGCGCCGATACCCCTTGCAGCGACCTCGCTGTTGACGATCTTGAGGAAATCGGGCCACAGACAGGCCATGATAATCGGCCAGGGGAGTGAGACTGCAAGGAGCAGAATGCACGCCCATAACACCTGGCGCCAGTCCGAAACAAGGAATCGCCATCGTTTAAAAACAAACAGGGCGCTGACCGCTGCCACCCCGAAAAGGACCATTCCAACCGGTCCCTTTACCAAAAAGGAAAGGCCTAAAGAGAGGGCCGCCGACAATATCCAGGCCAGGCGGCCCGATTTGCCCCACCTGATGGCAAAAAACACGGTTATAGCCGTAAAAAAGGCCAGGGGGAGATCCAACATGGCTCTCCTGCCCTCAATGGAGACCGAAATAGTGGCCAGGGTGATCAGGCCGGCCAGTATGCCGCTTTTTCTGAAAAGTTCACGGTACAGAAGGGTGGAACAGGCGGCGAGTCCGGCCCCTGCGAGCACCCCCCAGATCCGGGCCGCAAAGAGGTTGATACCCAGGAGCTGGTAGCTCAAGAGCATGGCCCAGTACAAGAGTGGCGGCTTCTTGAGCCGGGGCTCCCCGTTCACCCACGGAGTGAACCACTCGCCGCGTTTTAGTGTCTCCATGGGCGTGCGGAAGGTGAGCCAGTATTCGTCCTGCCCGGTGATGCTGGTCTCACACCAGATGCACGGCAGCAGCAACAAGACGCCTATGCCGAAAACAATGAGCGCCTCACGGCGCGTGAATCGCTCGATTCTCAACATCGATCGCTGTTCCCTGAAAAGCAGTGAAGCCCTTATGGGTTTACGCGGAACAAGACCACCTTTCCCACATCCGGATGATGCCAAATCCCCACTTCCTTTAGATCCTCAGTACTTTTTCGATCCAGCAGATGAAAGGTGTTTCGCGGCCATGCCCCCTCTTCCCAGAGGAAATAGGAGATGCGGTTTCTTTTCAGATAGCCGATAAAGGTTTCATAGTCTCGGAATACCGCTTCGTCAAACGGTGTCGGCTCCATTCCAAAATCAGTCCTCGGACAGGCAGCCCCCCTGTAATTGAGATTGGCGTAAAAGGCCGGCCAGTCCGGGGTGCGCAACGATTTGACAATTCTGATCTCTCTGTCGTTGCCTTCCCTGTGGGCAATCATTTCCCCGATTTCCTTGTAAACCGTCTTGTCCGCTTCTCTCGATTTCAGGTCCTTGGGCAACGCGCTGATCAGGATCAGGAGCCCTAATATGGAAAAGGCCGTTGATTTTTTTAAACGACATCGAGTCGTCAATAGAAAAACTCCCTTTTGCAGACCAAAGCCGACAACCATAAACGCGGGGAGCATGAAAATTACCCAGAACCGATCGAACATCATCCATGTCTGAATCACATGGAGATAGAATACGACGAAAACCGAGATAGCCGAGATAGATAGATAGAGGATCCCCGTATCCTCCCTTAATCGGCGCCATACGCTTCCGAGGCCCAGAATGAACAGGATGAAAAATATATACAAATACGCCCTGATCATATATTTGACAAGGGTCCCGAGGGCGACCAACCAGACCAGATGGCGGGCCTTTTGGAGGAAAAACGGCATCACGCCTTGAAGGGGCTGATGGGATAATTCGGCCAGCCTTCCCCTGAGAATTTCGTAACCCAGGATGGGGGCTGATAATTTGTCTACGATATCATTCAGACGTAGGATATGGTATAGCGGTTTATCAAGAAATATGCCGGAGAAAAGGACAAGAGAGAGGACCCCGATGAGTGGCAGGGAAAAGAACGTCGCTTTCCTGATCCGCCCTTGCCGGGGGACTGCCAATAGATAGGCAAGACTGACCATGATGAAGAGGGCGGCCTCAATCCTCGCCCACGAGGCCATCATAAGACAAAGACAAGAGAGGAGCAACACAAGGCGCTCATTTGCTTCTTCTGATTTCACAAAAAGATGAAGGCCGAGCGCCAAGAAGAACCAGCAGACAGGATCCCTGATAACCTCTGCGCTACCGGCAACAAAAACGGGAAATAGGGCAAACAAAAGAAGGGTCAATATACTGATATCTCTGTCAAAAAAACGCCTGCACAGAAGATGGATGGGTATTAGGGTCATGAAACCGAAAAAAAACGACACGAATTGGGCGGCAACGATCCACTCATGGAACAGGGCGTACGCCCCCGCAACGAAGAACGGATAACTTGACACAAAGCTGAGGTAGCAAGAGGTCAGGCCGTGCCATTCACCGTAGTAAATGGCCTTGGCCTGATAGATGTAATAGACCCCGTCGGGATTAATGATATAGGTATGCTGACAAGCAAACAGACGTACGACAACCCCCAGAATAAATATGAGGATAACCCCTCCGGTCCCCAGACGGACGGGGGCATCGGGATTGCGGTTCAGAAATGTGGCTCGGAAAAACGATGGGGGCACGGTCGAACCTCATCCAAATGAAAGCGCTTTTCTCACTGCGGGAAAAACTTCCTCAACATCCAACTCCTGGAGGCATCGACTTATTTCCGTGCCCCCGCATCCCTTGCGACGGCAGGGTATGCACAGCCATTTTTTTTGAATCACGCTATGTCGATCGCCCTGGGGAGCCCAGGAGGCCGGTGATGACGGCCCATAAATACCCAATGTCGACGTGCCTACGGCCGCCGCTATATGCTGGCCTGCGCTGTCAACGCCTATAAAGAGGCGACATATTTTCAGCACCGCAGGCAACAGGGATATGGTGGTTATTCCGACCAGATTGTATGCCTTCACACGACACATATCAATAATGGCCTTGGCACGAATTCTTTCATCAAGGGCGCCGATCAGGACAACGGGGACATGGCATTCCAAATGAATCCTTTCAATTAAACGTGCATATTTTTCAATGCCCCATTCTTTGTATCTCCACAAAGAAAACGGTTGAAGGGCAACCAACGGTCTGTCCATGGGAATCCGATTGTCACGCAAAAGCCTTTCGGCTTCAAACCTCTTTTTCGAAGAGATGGTTATTTTTGGCCTTGCGTCTCTGACTTCCAGATCGAAGGCCTTTAACAGCTTAAGATGGTAAGTAGCGACATGTTCGGGAAATTCATACTGACAGAAAGCACGGTGCGTAAATATGCGGTTCCGCCACAGGTTCCCGTGGTAGTCGTGATATCCCAGCCTTTGGGGAGCCCCGGAGAGGATAGCCAGAATTGCACCGCGATCTCCCGTCCTCATGTCGATGGCCAGATCAAAACGAGACCGTCTCAAATTCATAAGAAGGCGTCTCTGAAAGGAGATTTCTTCCAGCCACCGCCGTTTGTCTTGACCGATAGAGAAACTGTCGTCCACCCACGGGCAACCCTCAAGGAGCTGGGCCGCCCTGTCTCTGACCGCCGCAACAATCCGGGCCTTGGGGAAATTTTCCCGAAGGGCGCGAATGCATGGGAACGTCAAGATGACATCCCCGATATCTCCGAGTTGGATAAACAGGATACGCCTTACAGCATTCCCGTTCAACGGACGATTGACATGCATATGTGGGTATTCGGACTCCATTTCTTGTGATATTCGGCATGAACGCCCATCGCCCATGTCTTGCCGGATAAATTCCTTTGCACTTACAATGGGTCAGAATCCCTCGCCGGCAGCGACAATTCTCCCTTCAGATGACATCCGGGAAAACCCTTTGAGGGCTCGCTTACGTCTTTCCCGGCGGATGGTGTCCAACTCCTCATCCAGGCGGTCTCTTTCCCTATTTTTTGTGACCGGATGATAAAGATGATACTGAAGGGCTGAAAACCAAAGGTTCTTACACCTGACTCCGCTGTGGAAAAGCCGGTAACAGATGTCCGAATCTTCCCTTCCCCATAATTGGTCAAAGGTTTCATCGTAACCATCCACTTTTAGAAAATCATCCCTGCTCATGGACACATTACAACCTCTCAGAGACGTCTGAAAGGAGCGTGGCCGTTGCAGCAGCTGTCCGATTTTGGGGGCACGAATCGCGTTTTTTCGGTTTTCCAGCCCCTTTTGAAACAAGGAAGGCGGAACGAAGACGATCGATTCCAAAACGTCTTTGGCATATCCTTCCGGCAAAAAACACCGTTTACCCTGAAGGAAAATCCCCGACTCTGCTGCGGCCATATGATCTGCGACAAAATGAGGGTGCATCGGCACATCGTGATCAGCGAAAATCAGATAAGAACCGGATGAATATTTTACCCCCAGATTCTTGACTCGGGCCTGGCGGATACCTGCGTCATCTTGACGGACGTGGCGCCATCGGGCTCTCGAAGGTCCAAGGACTTCCTGGACAGCCGTCGCGGTCTCAGGACCGGATCCGTCATCCGCCACGATGATCTCGTGGGGTTGTGAACTCTGGAGAATAGCGGTCCTCAAGGTTGCCTTGAGGGCTTGGGGCCAGTTAAATGTCGTGATGATCAGGGATATTTTGGCTTCAGGCGTACTCATACACCGGATGAACCGTCACTCCTTATCTCACGATATTTGGCATACTTCAAGAATGATCCCCCCGCATTGAGGATCGAAATCACCAAACCGTCAAACCCCTCCAGAAATCCTCTTTCGAGGAGATAGGTACGGAGGAACATCCAAACGCCGTGGGTTATGGGAGGCAACCAACCCACGCGTTTTCTTTTCCTGAGCATCTCAAGGGCAGAAAGTGAAGAATATGCTTCCATCTTGTGGATCAGATCGGAGTAATTTCGAAAGCTATAGTGCTCGATAGAAAAATCCAGGGCCTTGACCGGGCCTCGTGCAAGCCATTGTTCGTGAACCAGACGGTCGCTGAATTGCCCCCGCCTTCGGTCCACAAGACGGACGATACGGTCCGGCCACCAGCCACAGTGCCGAATCCAACGGTTGTGAAAAAAGTTTTTTCGTGAAAAACTGTAGGCGGCGCATAGCTGGTTTTCATTTTGGGTAATCCCTTTTATCCCTTCGGCAGTTTCGAGCGGAATACGCTCATCCGCATCCAGGATCAAGACCAGATCGTAGAGGCAGTTATCCACCGCAAATTGTTTCTGCTTGGCATATCCTCGCCAGGCCTCCGACAACACCCGGCAGCCAAACTCTTCAGCGATGGAGACGGTTGGGTCGCTGCTACCCGAATCTACGACCAGGATGTCATCCGCAAAGGTCAGGCTTTCCAGACAATTGGGCAACCTGCCGGCTTCATTTCTTGTTATAATGGCGACGGATACTTTCATTCTCAATCCATGTCTAAAATGCCTGAGCTTGGCTATAAAAATGCCTGAGAGTATATGGAAACTGAAATAGCGTGTCAATGGCGCAGGCATGGACCCCATATTTCAAATCCCTTCAGCCCTTCTTGACCTCGCATGCAGAAACGGATAAAGTCCTCATGAACAGAGAGATGGACCCTCTCATCGCCCATGGATCACATCCTCAGGGGCAGTGAAACACGGCAGGGTATCTCCTGCTGTATGATTCCGACGAAGCCCGGGGGACCGAATGTTGGACATCTCAACGATTATTGTTAATTACAATACCGCCGGGTTGCTGGCCGGATGTTTGAACTCGGTGAGGCACTGGACTGGTCTGAGGAGCGAGGTCATCGTCGTTGACAACGCGTCTCAGGATGACAGTGCCGCGACGGTGGCCTCTGATTTTCCGTGGGTAAGACTGATAGTGAATGAGCGAAATGCTGGTTTTGCCCGGGCCAACAACCAGGCGCTGAAGGTCTCAAGCGGAGAATATGTCTACTTTCTGAATCCGGACACCGTGGTGCAGCCGGGGGCCTTTGAGGCGATGCTCAGCTTTATGGCATCCCATCCGGACGTGGGCCTTGCAGGCACCCGTATCCTGAATCCCGACGGTTCTGTCCAATCCTCTGTGGAAAGGGAGTATCCCGGTCAAGGGCACGCACAAAAGGACCTGCGGGCGCTTGCAGGCGACATCGCATGGGTGCTGGGGGCCTCCATGATAGCCCGCCGCGTCCTAATGGAGGACCTGGGGGGATTTGACGAAGGCTTTTTCCTGTACGGAGAGGAGCAGGATCTGTGTCTGAGGATACGGAAGGCGGGGTTGAAAATCGGATTCATTCCGGAGGCCGTGGTGGTCCACTGGGGGGGACAGAGCGAGCGCAACACTCCGACCACAGACCTATGGAAGAAGAAATTCGCGGCTGAATTGCTGTTTTACAGAAAACATTACTCAGAACGATCGGTCCTGCGTATCCATCGCGCCAATGTGGTGCAGGCCCTCTGGAGGATCTTTTCATTGGGACTGACCCTTCCCCTCTGTGCAGACAAGAAGGCCGCTTCAGATAAGCTGGCAAAATACAGACTGGCTTTGCAGACGTTTCACTTCTGGAGGGCTTCGTGATGGGCGCTGGCTGCTCGCTGCTGGTTGCGAGTTACGGGTTGCGGGCTAACCTTCTCACGCTCTCACCTTCTTACCTTCTTCTTACCGTGGGTTACGGGTTGTGAGAGATGAACTCTCAGAATGAACGCGTAAGAATCTATAACGGCCTGTCGGCCGGAGGCGGCCCTCACATGAGAATTGCGGTGGTCATTCCCAAATACGGCCTGGTGGGAGGGGCCGAAGGCTTTGCCTATGAACTGACCGAGCGGCTGGCCATGCGGGGGCAGTTCGAGATGCATGTCTTCGCAAACCAGCATCGCCGGGGAAAGGCCCCGGTTACCTTTCATAAGGTCCCGATGCTCCGCTTTCCACGGTTTATGCGGCAGATCAGCTTTGCCCTTCTTGCAGAGAGGGGGATCCGGCATGGTGATTTTGACCTGGTGCACAGCCACGACCGGATATTTCACATGCACCTTCTGACCATGCACGGCATTCCCCATGAGAGATGGATCAGGAATGTGAGAAATAAGCGGCTGACCCTCTTTGACAGGTCCGTGGCAAGGGTGGAGCGAAAGGGATTGAATGGGCCCCACATGCGGATGGTGCTCCCGGTATCCGGGCTGGTACAGGAGGAACTCCTCAAGACATACCCGATCCCGGCCCCCCGAATGCGCGTAATCCACCCCGGAATCTCCGAGGAACGTTTCGCTTCGCTTGACAGAGAAAGTTGCCGACGACAGATCCGGACACGCCACAACCTCTCCGAATCGGATGTGGTGGTCCTCTTCGTGGGGATGAACTTCGAGATCAAACGACTCGGTCTGGTCATCGAAGGGATTGCCGGCCTGATCCGGGAGGAGGGGGGGGGCGCCGGGCTGAAGCTGCTGGTGGCAGGGAAGGGAAATCCGGACCCCTATCAGGCCCTGGCGCGGCGTCTGGGGATAGGGGACTGCATTATTTTTGCAGGCGTCACCCGGGAGGTGGAGACCTACTATCTGGCCTCTGATATCTTTGTCATGCCGTCCGTCTTCGACACCTTTGGGATGGCTGTCCTCGAGGCCATGGCAGCCGGACTCCCGGTCGTCATCACTCGAAAAGTGGGGGCCAGGGACCTCTTGACAGATGGCGTTCAGGGTTTCATACTGGGTGAAGCCCCCAAACCCGCAGAGCTTGCCGCCAAAATCGCCCTGCTTCTGAACTCGGAATATCGAATGAAGATGGGAGAAAAGGCCCGTGCCACGGCCCTTCAGCACACCTGGGACCGGGTGGCGGATGAGATGGAAGAGGTCTACCTGATGCAACAAGGGCTTGACTTTGGGAGGCAAGATTGACTATTGACTATCGTCAATTGTTGACGGATGGTGTGGAACCGGATGTCTGTCGGAGCGAAGCGTAGATCCCGCTGATAAGCGGGACTGGATGCACCGAGTTTGGAGTTACGAATTTGAAGTGCCTAAAGTTAAGAACTCCACAGTCCAAAGTTCTCGTAATATATTGATATTATTGAATGTATAAATTCCGAGCCGTCATTCCGGCGAAAGCCGGAATCCATTATTATTTAGATAGGTTAACTGCTCTGGATGCCGGATCGGGCCTGCCCCGTACCCGATACGGGGTCCGGCATGACGAGAGAACTTTGGACTCTCAAGTTAAGAAAATGAAGGATTCTGATTACAACTTTTAACTCCACACTCCACACTTTAGTCACTTTAGCTCACTTTAGTCACTTCAAGGAGACCCTGACCATGAACCGTTACCTGCCCCTGATCCTCTTAGGGGTGTTCCTGAACGCCTTCGCACAGATTGCACTCAAACAGGGGATGCGCACCATAGGGCATTTTGCCTTTTCCCTTGAAAATGTCCTCCCCGTCGGCGCCCGGGTGATGCTGAACCCATTTGTAGTTGCCGGACTCCTCTGTTACGTGGTCAGCGTCATTGTCTGGCTCATGGCCCTGTCGCGGGTCGAGGTGAGTTACGCCTATCCGCTCCTCAGCGTGGGCTATATCGTCGCTGCCTTTGCCGGGCAGATCTTTTTCGAGGAGGCCTTGACCCCTGTGCGCTGGGCCGGGATCATCGTGATCTGCCTTGGGGTCTTTCTCGTTACCCGGAGCGCCTCATGAGATCGGCATTTCTCCCATTTTCCAGGCCGTCCATTTCAGAGGGAGATATCGCCGCCGTGGGAGAGGTCCTCCGTTCAGGATGGATCACCACCGGCCCTAAGACAGCGGCATTTGAAGACGCATTCCGGGGTTACGTCGGCTGTTCCAGGGCCATCGCCCTCTGCTCGGCCACGGCCGGGATGCATCTGGTTCTGAAAGCCCTGGGGATCGGGCCCGGAGATGAGGTGATCACCCCCTCCATGACCTGGGTCTCCACCATCAACTTGATCGTCCTGGCAGGGGCTACACCCGTATTTGCGGATATTGGCAGGGATACGTTGACGGTGCTGCCCGACGCAGTAGAGAATGCCCTGTCATCAAAGACCCGGATGATCGTACCGGTCCACTTTGCAGGCGCTGCGGCCGACATGACGCCCCTGAGGCAGATCGCCCTCAAAAAAGGCGTCCCGCTGGTGGAAGATGCGGCCCATGCCCTGGGGACCCACTCTTCAGGGAGGCACGTGGGACAGGAAGGGACCGCGGTTTTTTCGTTTCATCCGATCAAGAACATTACCACCGGCGAGGGCGGGATGTTCTGCACCGATGACGATCACCTGGCGGACCATGTCAACCGGTTGAAATTTCACGGGCTTGGGGTGGATGCCTTTGATCGTGAGACCCAGGGCCGGGCCCCCCAGGCCGAGGTATGGGAGCCGGGATATAAATACAATATGACGGACATGACCGCTGTGCTGGGCCTGGGACAACTGGCCCGTGTCGATGGATTCAACAGAAAGCGTGAAGCCCTCGCCATGAAATATAGCGAACGTCTATCCGGGATCGATGAGATCCTCCCCCTTGCGGTCCCCCCGGACACCACCCGTCATGCCTGGCACCTCTTCATTGTTCGCTTAGACACGGACAAGACAGGGATCAGCCGGGACGATTTCATGGCAGCGCTGAAGCAGCGAAATATCGGAACAGGCCTCCATTTCCGGGCTGTCCATCTCCAGAAATACTACAGGGAATCCATGGGGATGCACCGGGGCATGCTCCCCAATACGGAATGGAACTCCGACCGAATATGCTCCCTCCCCCTCTTCCCGGACATGAGATATGAAGATGTGGACGATGTGGTGGAGGCCATCAAGGACGTATTGAGTCACTAATGGAAAACAGCAACTCCAAACTCCAAAATCCAAAATCCAAAATTTCGGTGGTCATTCCCGTGTTCAACGAGGAGAAAAACCTCGAAGAACTCTTAGACCGGTGCCTGAAAACGTGTATGGGGATGAACAGGGATTTCGAGATCATCCTGGTGGATGACGGGAGTTCCGATGGATCGCGAGACATGATCAAGCGGGGGGCGGCCCAATACCCCGGCAAGATGATCGGGCTCCTCCTCAACAGAAACTACGGCCAGCACTCGGCCATCATGGCCGGATTTGCAGAGACAAAGGGCGACATCGTGGTGACCCTGGATGCCGATCTGCAAAACCCTCCCGAAGAAATTGCCAGGCTGGTGGCCAAGGCAGAGGAGGGATTCGATGTGGTAGGCACGGTCAGGATGAACCGGCGCGACACCTTTTTCAGGAAGGCGGCCTCCCATATGGTCAACAGAGTTGTACAGATGTCCACCGGCGTGGATATGCATGACTATGGCTGCATGCTCAGGGCCTATCATCGCCGCATCGTCGAGGCCATGCTCCAGTGCCACGAACGGAGCACCTTCATCCCTGTCCTGGCCAATAGCTTTGCGGCCCTTACGGCCGAGATCGATGTTCACCACGCCAGACGGTCTGCAGGCGACTCCAAGTATGGGCTCTGGAAACTCATCAATCTCCAGTTTGACCTCTTGACCAGCATGACGACGTTTCCCCTGCGTCTGTTGAATGTGCTGGGCGTGCTCATATCGGCCCTTGGGGTAGGCTTCGGCATGTTTCTGTTTGTGATGAGATTGATCTATGGCCCTGACTGGGCCGCTGCCGGGGTCTTCACCCTCTTTGCGATCCTCTTTATCTTCATCGGGGCCCAGTTCCTGGGCATGGGTCTCCTCGGAGAATATATCGGCCGAATATACAGCGATGTCAGGGCCCGTCCCCGGTATTTTGTGGAGGAGACCGTCGGAACCAGTAACCTTAGAGAGCGAGGGCCAGGGAGCAGGGAGTGAGGATATGCATATGAAAGCAGTAGTCTTGGCCTATCACACCATCGGCTGCAGGGGGATTGAAGCCCTTCTGCGAAACGGTGTTGACATTGTATCGGTCTTTACGCACAAGGATGCCCAGGGTGAAACGATCTGGTTTGAATCCGTCGCCCAATTGGCTGCATCCCGGAACATTCCGGTGTACGCCCCAGAAGACATCAACCATCCCCTCTGGGTCAAAAAGATCCGGGAGCTGGAACCCGATATTCTCTTCTCGTTTTATTACCGTCATCTGGTGCAGTCGCCCATACTGGATATCCCGCCAAAAGGGTGTCTCAATCTCCACGGATCCCTCCTTCCCAAGTACCGGGGGAGGGTCCCGATCAACTGGGTCCTCGTCAACGGCGAAAAGGAAACCGGCGTGACCCTCCATTACATGACGCCCCGGCCCGACGACGGCGATATTGTTTGTCAGAAACGGATCCCCATATCCCAAAACGACACCGCAAAATCCCTTCACGAAAAGGCGGCAGCCGCCAGCTCAGAAATGCTCGATGAGATCCTACCCCGGATGCTGGACGGCACGGCCCCGAGGGCGTCCCAGGATCACGCGGCCGCAACCTACTACGGCGGCCGGTCTCCCCGGGACGGCGAGATCGACTGGACCCGGCCTGCAACCCGGATCCGTGACCTTGTCCGGGCCGTGACGCTCCCCTACCCCGGGGCCTTCAGCCACGTAGGCGATAGAAAATGCCTGTTCTGGGCGGTCTCTGAAATTGAGGAGGGTGGCGTGGGGACAAGACCGGGAACGGTCCTGTCAATCGATCCCCTGGTGATGGCCTGCGGAAAGGGCGCTGTGTCCGTCGATTTCGGCCAGACAGAGGGGGGCGTCTACATGAGCGGGACCCAGTTGGCCGCAGAGCTGGGTCTCGTGGAGGGGATGTCCTTTGGAGAGCATGCAGCCAGCCGGGCAGAGGCCATGAGGAAAAAGAGCGTCCTCATCCTGGGCGTAGACGGGTTCATCGGAAACGCATTGAGCGAGCGGCTGCTGGAGAGCGGCAGATACGAAGTGCATGGGATGGACCTGCGGTCCGACTATATCCAGCGACTCCTGAAGAACCCGCAGTTTCACTTCGACGAGGGAGACATCTCCATCCACCGGGAGTGGATCGAATACCACATCCGCAAATGCGACATGGTCATCCCGCTGGTGGCCATCGCCACGCCCATCGAATATACCCGGAACCCCTTGAGGGTATTCGAGCTCGATTTCGAGGAGAACCTCAGGGTGGTGCGATATTGTGTCAAGTATGGGAAACGGATCATCTTCCCCTCCACCTCCGAGGTCTACGGGATGTGCGACGATGCGGATTTTGACGAAGATCATTCCAGACTGATCCTGGGCCCCATTCGAATGCAGCGATGGATCTATTCCTGCTGCAAGCAGTTGCTGGACAGGGTCATCTGGGCCTATGGGGCCCAGAAGGGTCTCCAGTTTACCCTGTTTCGTCCTTTCAACTGGATCGGCCCCCGATTAGACAGCCTTATGTCGGCCCGCATCGGCAGTTCACGGGCCATTACCCAGTTGATCCTGAATCTGGTGGAGGGATCCCCGATCCAGCTCATCGATTCCGGCAACCAGAAGCGATGCTTCACCGATGTCTCCGACGGCGTGGAGTGCCTCTACCGAATCATCGAGAACAAGGGAGGCTCCTGCGACGGCAAGGTCATCAACATCGGCAATCCTGACAACGAGGCCAGCATTCGGGAACTGGCTGAGCTTCTGGTAAAAAGATTCAAGGAGCACCCCCTCCATGTTAGGTTCCCTCCCTTTGCAGGGTTCCGGGAGGTGGAGAGCAGGGCCTATTACGGCCAGGGCTACCAGGACATGGCCCACCGCAAACCGAGCATCCGTAATGCCAAACGCCTACTCAACTGGACCCCTGTGGTGGAACTGGAAAAATCGGTTGAAGACACCCTCGACTTCTTCCTGAGGGAGGCCATCCGATGCGGCGAGTTTGAGATACTGACTGGGGAATCCCTGGTATGCGGCGACACGCCGTCCCACAGGGGGCAGGATTCATGAAGATCGGCCTGAGGATCGATGTGGATACCCTCAGGGGAACGAAGCATGGGGTCCCCAGGCTCTGCAAGGTCCTGGCAGACCATGGCATCGTGGGTTCCTTTTTCTTTTCGGTCGGTCCGGACAACATGGGCAGGCATCTTTGGCGGCTGGTGCGTCCTCGGTTTTTTCTGAAGATGGTCCGGACAAGGGCGGCAAGCCTTTACGGGTGGGATATCCTTCTCCGGGGGACATTCTGGCCGGGTCCTGTTATCGGCCGGAGGCTGGCCCCTGTCATCCGGGCGGTTGCCGACGCAGGTCATGAGGTCGGGCTGCATGCATGGGATCACCATCAGTGGCAGACAGAGATCGACCGGATGACAGACGAGGCCATACACCGCTCCATCGACCAAGCGATGGCGCTCCTAAGGGAGGCGCTGGGACGATCCCCCGTCAGTTCCGCGGCCCCCGCATGGAAGTGCAACGACCTCGTTCTCCTGGAAAAAACGAGGTTCCCCTTCACCTACAACAGCGATTGCCGGGGCCATGGAATCTTCTATCCCGTGGTCCGAGGAAAGCCGATCCCCCAACCCCAGATCCCGGCGACCCTTCCGACCTACGATGAACTCATCGGCCGCAACGGCATATCGGAAAAAACATATAACGACTATCTGATCTCTCTGTTAAGACCGGAAGGGCTGAATGTCCTGACCATCCATGCGGAGGCCGAGGGGATGACCTGCCTGAGGATGTTTGACCGCTTTCTTCGAATGGTGCGGTCCGGGGGAAGGACCATGGTCCCTCTTGGGGAATTGCTGATGGATGCCCATAACATCCAACAGGCGGTGATGGTCCCGCGGGAGATTCCCGGCCGCGAGGGATGGGTTTCCTGCCAGGGAGAGGCCCCGCAGGAAGTTCTATCATGAGGAAGTATTCTGTTGCCGTCATCGGTCTTTTTCTGCTCCTCTACATCCTGCCGCTCGGATGGCGGCCCATCGCCATCCCTGATGAGACGCGATATGCCGAGATTCCACGGGAAATGATCGCCACAGGAGACTGGGTGGTCCCCCATCTGAACGGTCTTAGATATTTCGAGAAGCCGGTGCTGGGCTACTGGCTCAATGCCCTCTCCATGCTCCTGTTCGGCGAAAACGCATTCGCCATCCGCCTGACCTCCGCCCTGGCGACAGGGATGACGGCCTTCATCATCGCCTTTCTCATCAGGCGATTCGGAGGGGGATCAGAGACCGCACTCCTCGGGGCCGCAGCCTATCTGACCTGCGTGCTGGTCCTGGCCCTCGGGGTGATCAGCATCCTGGACAGCGTGCTCACCCTGTTTTTGACCGGGGCCATGGCATCCTTTTTTTTCGGCTATCGGGAAGACCATCGTGCAAAACGGGTCGGCTTTCTCGCCCTTTTCGGGGCCTTCTGCGGGCTTGCGTTTCTCATGAAGGGGTTTCTGGCCTTTGTCGTTCCCTTCATCGCCATTGTGCCGTTTTTGATCTGGGAGGGCCGTCTCAAGGAACTGATCCGGATGACGTGGATCCCGTTCCTGGCCCTCCTGCTGGTCGCCCTCCCCTGGTGCATCCTGATCCATCTTCGGGAAAGCGATTTCTGGCACTATTTTTTCTGGACCGAGCACGTCAGCCGGTTTCTTTCCCCAATACCGGGCCAGCACCCGAAACCTTTCTGGTATTTTCTCCCCATACTGGCGGGAGGCGCCCTTCCCTGGATGATTTCCCTCCCCGCGGTTCTTTCGGAAACCGGAGCCGGAGTGCGCCGCAAAGACCCGAACGTCCGCTTCGCCATCTGCTGGTTTCTGTTTCCGTTTCTCTTTTTTTCTGGATGCAGCGGCAAACTTATTCCCTACATACTCCCTTGTTTTCCACCCCTGGTGATCATCGTCGTCACGGGGATCACAGCCAATCTAAGGCAGAGAATGAGCCGAGCATTTAACATCTGCGCCCTGTCATTCGGTTTTCTCCTGGGCGCCATTGCAGCCGCCCTTGTTCTGAACCAGACCACTCACCTCATCGGCATGAGGGCTTACGATCCATCAGAGACCTGGAAATGGGTGGTGGCCGCAGGGGGTTTTCTGGTGTGGGGAGCCGGCGCCTTTTTGTCAGCAAAGGGGTCGAATTGGAGAAAAAAAGTGTCGCTCTTCACCCTTGCACCGTTGCCCCTCCTGTTCAGCGCGCATGTTGCCCTGCCCGATCATGTGCTTGAAGACAGGGACCCGAAACAGCTTCTCCTGCGCAACCAGGACAAGGTCCATGCCGACACCCCGATCATTACGGGTGACTATACGGTCCATGCAGTGTGCTGGTTCTACAAACGGGATGACGTTTATTTGCTGGAAAACGGCGGGGAGTTAACCTACGGGCTGAATCGGGACGATTCACACCCCCCGAGACTCTTGATGCTGGAAGATCTACGGGAATTCATTCGGTCGCATTCCAAGAAAGGCGGAGTGGTCCTCTTCCTGAAATTCAAGAATTATCAGAAAGTAAAAGACAGACTCCCCGAAGCTGAGTTTAAGGATGCGGTCAACGGATTTGTATTCTTGAGGTTTTAGCATGAGAGGTTCAAAGGTTCAGCGGTTCAAAGGTTCAAGGTTGCAATTTTGTCCCCGGACTCGATTTCCTGGGCTAGTCACATGAGAGGCAACCGGGTTCATCATCTCCAATAGGGAAATTGACGGCCCAGAAAACGCCATTTTTGCGAAGTCAGTCCCGCGGGATTTGTAGGATGTTCAGGACGTTCATTCCGTCCCTGTCCTTAACCTTGAACCTTGAACCCCTGAACCTGCGAACCCGTATCTATATTTTTGCGTCTCTGTGGCTCTGTGTGAGATTCATTTGGTTCCGGCTTGTCCGGGTTAGGAATGTCCTACCGGTTCACATGCATGAGCAGGTAGAGCCCCAAAAAAAGGAAGAGGCTGTTGGCCAGCCACGCTGAAAGGATCGGAGGAAGGATCCCTGCAAATCCGAGGGTCCGTGAAAGCCCTAACACGAGGAGGTAGAGGAAGCAGAGCGCGATGCCGATGGAAACGGCCACAGGTGGTCCCATCTCTTTCTTCCAGAGGGCGACCGGGACCCCGATCAGGGCCATGATCAGGATCACAAACGGGAAAGCGATCTTGATATGAAGGTCGACAAAATAGCGGGTGGCGTCATACCCTTCCGCCCTCAGCCTTTCGGCGAATCGCTTCAACTGCTGATAGCCCATCTCTTCGGGTTCGATTTCCTGTCTCACAAAGTCCTTGGGCCTCTCGGGAATCTTCAACTCGAATCGTTCGAACCGCCGCAGAGCGTAGCTCCCGTCTTTGTCGCGGTCTTGAATGATGCCCCCTCTCAGCTCCCAGACCCCATCCCTCCAGGTCCCTGACCGCGCATCGATCCTCCGGATCAGATGAAAGGTATCGTCAAAGAAATAGAAGGCGGGATCGATCATGGTTTGTGTCTGGTTGTCAAACTGCCTTATCCAGTAGATGCAGTTGTCCCCCTTGTACCAGATATGACGCTGCCCGTGAAAGCGGCCCCCCTTTTCCTTCTTGACCTCCACCCGCCATATCCCATTAGCATGGGAACTCGTATAGGGGACAACCGTTTCTGAAAGGAGGAACATCGCGATTGAAAGGAAGAAGGCCGTGAGGATGACCGGATGGGAGATCTTCCAGACAGTCGCCCCGCATGCCCTCAAGGCCGTGATCTCATTGTTTCGCTTCATCAGGCCGAGCATGATGATAACAGTGGTGAGGGTGGCCACAGGGAGCATCTGGACACCGATGGCCGGCAGCTTATACAGAAAGTAGGCCGCCATGACGCCCCTGGGCGCCCCTGCCTTGATGAAGTCGTCAACCCCGCTGGCAAAGTCTATCATCAGATAGATGGCGATAAAGACCATCTGACAGATAAAAAAGAGTTTGAAAAACTCACGCACAACATATCGGGTCAACACACGCATTTTTCTGGAACCCCCGTCAGTTGCCCATCACCCCTTCTTCTCCGTGTTCGAAGACCGGGGCCTCAGGAGGAGCGGCGGCGATGTCGCTGCATCGTCCGGCCATGGAATCAGCCTTGCAAGGCGAAAAAAGGCCTCATTGCCCACCATGACATTGGTGCTGTTGGCTGCCGCCAACCGGAACAAGCCCCAACTACGGACCTTGGGCCAGTCGCCCGGCCGCAGGTTGACAAGGAGAGGCCCCTCCCCGGCGAGGCGCTTGAGGTTCTCCTCTCCCTCGAGAAAAAAATCCCTGTGGTCCTCCAGGGTGCTGCCAAATTTGAGTTCACCCCTATTGTCCACCAGAATGGTACGGCGCTGGGTGTAGAAACTCAACCCCTGGTCGAAGGTACGCCACTCGGCGACCCGTATCTCCTCGGGGAGGGGCCTGGGCATCCCCTTCAAAAGCCCCCCCACTTTTCGGTAATTGGCCCCTACCGGGATGGTCATGAGCAGGGCAGGCATCAGCAGTATCAGGACAAGACCGGTCGCGGCCGGGATCAGGCCCCGTCTGAAAACGGCCAACCCCAGCAGGACGCTTCCCAGCAACAGGGCGCACTGGGCGATTCTGACGGGCCATTCCAGTTCGCTGACAGGGAGCATCTCCTGGGCCCGGGCATAATAGGAGACAACCGGAATCGCCGCCAGGAGGAAGGCCGCCGTGATCCCGGCGCACCAGCGGACCGGCGTCCTCGCCAGGCCGCCGTTCATCAGGTATAGCGCAATCAGCAACGCCATTGCCGGATAGGCCGGCAGGATATAGGGGACGAGCTTACTTCGGCTCAGGCTGAAGAGCCCTACGACAGCCCCTGCCCAGATAACCAGGAAAAGAATCCCCTCAGAGTGCTGACCCTCTCCTATATCGTCCGACGACTCCGGCGCCTCCCCTTTTTCATCTCTCCCTGGAGATCGCATCCAAGGGAGACGAATCACTCTTGCAGCCCGCCTGAGGGCGCCCAGGGCCGCGGGAAAAAAGAACGCGGTCCAGAACAGCATGCCAAAAGGGAAGATGACAAGGAAATACCAGATCGGCCTCGCATGTTCCTCGCTCACCAAACGCCCGAAATGCTGCACCACAAAATAGAAATGAAGAAACTCCGTATTACGGAATCCCGCTGCCAGGTGCCACGGGAGGACGATGACGGCAAAAATCAAGAGACCGCGAACCCAGCACATGGAACTTAGGGCGCGCCAGTCCGACCTCGCGGCGATAAAGGCAAGAACAATCAACCCTGTCAATGCGATGGCTGCAACCCCTTTGGTCATCACGGCGAGGCCCAGGCACGTCCAGGCCGCGATGTGCCATCGGCTTTTTGCCGGGCCTGCGGGTGCCCTGTACCCTCTCCACCATGTCATCCAGGTCGCGGTGAGGAGGAGGCTGAAAAGCCCGTCGATGATCGGAAGGCGGGCCAGTATCAGGGGGATGACGCTGGTGAGGTAGATCCATCCCGCCAAGACCCCGACGCGCATACCGAAGAAACGATTCCCGAATGACATGACCAAGAGAACCGTGAGAAACCCTGCCAGGGCAGGCACCAGGCGCACGGCCCATTCGTGTTGGCCGAACAGGGCCATGGCGCCGGCCGTACACCAGTAGAAGAGAGGGGGCTTCTCAAAGTACTGCACGTAATTGAGGCGGGGGGTGATAAAATCGCCGCTCTCCAGCATCTCGCGCGGGATCTCCGCATAGCGGCCTTCATCGGGGTCCAGAAGCGGGTAGCCGTTCAAACCGATGACGTAGATGCCTGCGGCCAGACACCCTACCAGAACCATGACCATCGTGAGAGAACGCCCTCTCCCTACGTGGGGCCTATCTGACGACAAGGTGAATCATCTCCTTTGATGTGTATTCGGCCACATCCGCCAGGCCGTCGAGGGGCATAAAAGAGAGGGCATTGGCGGAGAAGAGGATGGCGGCAGCCGCGGGAAACTCATCGTCGGCCAGATAAAAAATGTATGAGAGCGCAATCTTGGGGAGGGGATATAGGATCAGGGAGAAGTCGCCCATGACCCCATCCGCCCCGCCGAACGCCCCCTTGATAGCCCCGGCCTTTTCCCTGATCCGCTCAACATGAGGGATCAGCACCCGCTCGCTGTTGGCGCTGAAGGCCCCCTGATAGGGCATGCTCCCCTGAAAATCCTTGAAGGCCTTAAAGGGCTCGACCTCTACGCTGGCAGGGGCGGCGTGTCGCACATACAGGGAGACGAGAAGGCCTTTGGGGTCAACACTCAGAATTCCAGAGAGGGTGACCTTCCCAGGGTCCACGCAACAGACCTGCCCAAAGGCATGGAAGGTGAGAGATTCTCCCTCCCATGTTGCCCCCGTGGATCTCTCCAACTCAGGGAGGGGCCGGGCAAACGCCCGTCTAAGGTTGTCCCTGATAATATTCTCGTAGTTGGCGGCCGCCAAAGGCTCCTCCTCATGCGTGCTGCAGTTCACCTACCGAAGGCCTCGAATGGCATCCTCATCCTGGATACTGACGTCCTCCCGTTGCACCCCTTCGGGATGGAGACAGGTTATTGAGGAACCCCGCAGCATCATATCAGATTCAGACTGTTCCTCCAATGAAAACCTGACATGCCCTCCATCCTCCTGTTGGTTATTCACAGATTGGACAGGGCGGCAGGAGATAATTGCCTGGAGACCTGGTTAAAACTTGACCTGCGTGAGGTTTATTTTCTATAACTCGATGAAGAAACCGTTCATGGGGCATGGGCCTCCCGCGGCCAACCACGCACACACGAGCGGGACCTCTGGCCGAAAAAAGCCCGCCTGCCATGCATCCTATACGATGGGGGTGCAAGCATTGTCGACGGGCCGAAAAGACGCGGAGCGTCTCGGAAATGCGTTCTTATGCAAAGCGCGGGGACAAGGGGAAAAACGAACAACCAGCAAGAAAGTGTGGAGTCTGGAATTAAAAGTTGAAATCGGAATCCTTCCTTCTTTAACTTTAGGCACTCCAAACTCCTAACTTCGAACTTGCAAGAACGGGTATCCAGTATCCAGTTCCACACAAATTGGCCGCTTGACCGAAAGGATGGAGGAAAGAATGAAGGTATTGATTGTCGGCAGTGGGGGCCGGGAGCACGCCCTTGCCTGGAAGGCAGCCCGCTCAAACCGGTCTGACAAGGTATTCGTGGCCCCGGGCAATGCCGGGACAGCCCGCGAACCGGGCGTGGAAAACATAGACATCGGGTCTGAGGACATCGATGCCCTGGCGGCCTTTGTTCGGCAGGAAGGGGTGGGGCTTACTATTGTAGGACCTGAAGCGCCCCTGGTGGCAGGGATCACGGATGCCTTCCACCAGACGGGGCTCACGTGCTTCGGGCCCACGAAAGATGCGGCCCGGTTGGAAGGTTCAAAGGCCTTTTGCAAGGATTTCCTGGCCCGACACCATATCCCCACAGGGGAGTACCAGACCTTTACCCAGTTGGAACCGGCCATTGACTATATCCGTCGGCAGGGCGCCCCCATCGTGGTCAAGGCGGATGGCCTTGCAGCGGGCAAGGGGGTCATCATCGCGAGATCGGAGAGAGCGGCTATCTCGGCCGTCGAAGGGATGCTCTCTGGAAAAGACTTTGGCGAGGCCGGGAAAAAAGTGATTATCGAAGAATGCCTGGAGGGGGAAGAGGCCAGCTTCATCGCTCTGGTGGATGGGGAGCATATCCTCCCCCTGGCCACGTCCCAGGACCACAAGGCCCGGGACAACGGCGATGCAGGCCCCAATACGGGGGGCATGGGCGCCTATTCGCCCGCACCTGTGGTGACGCCCGAGATCGACAACCGGATTATGAGAGAGGTCATTGAACCCACGGTCAGGGGGATGGCGGCCGAAGGCTGTCCCTACACCGGTTTTCTGTATGCAGGCCTGATGATATCCCGTAATGGAACCCCCCAGGTGTTGGAATATAATTGTCGGTTTGGAGATCCCGAGACCCAGCCGATTATCCTGAGGCTCAAATCGGACCTGATCGACATCTGCCTGGCTGCCCAGGAGCGCCGTCTCCATCAGGTGAAACTGGTATGGGACGAGCGTGTTGCCTTAGGCGTGGTCATGGCGGCTGGCGGGTATCCGATCGCTTATCGAAAGGGCGACAGAATTGAAGGACTGCCCGCACATGAGGAGGAAGGGGTCAAGGTCTTTCATGCCGGGACCCGGTTGAAAGACGGTCGGGTGGTCACCAACGGAGGACGGGTCCTCTGCGTCACCGCCCTGGGGGCCACGGTCCGCGAGGCCCAGGCCAGGGCCTACGAACAGGCAAGGTCGATCCAGTGGGATGGGGTTTACTACCGGACCGACATCGGATATCGGGCAGTGGCCCGAGGGTATTAGAATATCAGCCTATCCGCACTTGGTAAAACCGCAGAAGTGACAGGTCATGCAGCCCTCTTCAAAACTGATGGTCTGCCCGCACTCCGGGCAGGTTTCTCCCAGAAGGCTGTTCTTGTGGTTGCCGTGGCGCTTGATCGGCTGTCCCTGCATATACCTCTTTTCAAGGACCCTGCTGATGGCGTCGGGGATGGACAGGACCAGGCCGTCCTTTTGAAATACCGGGTGCTCGCCCCCGATCCCTTTCAATTGTTCCACGATATTTTCCACTCGTACGCCCGATCTCAGGGCCAGGGACACCAGCCGGCCGATCGCCTCTGCCTTTGCAGCGGTCGAGCGCCCTGATTTGCCGATCGTGGCAAAAACCTCGAAGGGCTGGCCTTCATACTCCGTCACCGTCACATAGAGAGCGCCCATGCCGGTCATCATCTTGGTAGTGAACCCTTCCAGGGTCTCCGGCCGCTCTTTCACGGCGGTCATGAACCCGGTTTGAGGCTGTTTATCACTCTCGGCAAAGGAGAGAACCTGGTTCTCCTTGCTCCCGTCCCGGTAGATGGTCACCCCCTTGCACTGAAGCTCATAGGCCAGGTCATACACCTTTTTGACATCCTCTGCTGTCGCGTCGCGGGGGAGGTTGACTGTCTTTGAAACCGCGTTGTCTGTGTATTTCTGAAAGGCCGCCTGCATGCGGATATGCCATTCGGGGACAATGTCGTGGGCCGTCACAAAGACCCGCCGGTCCTCTTCAGGGATCTCCTCCATGTCTCGAATGCTCCCTTTCCTGGCGATGGCATCCATCAATTCCGAGCTGTAGTACCCCTTTTTTCTGGCGACCTTCTCAAACTGGGGGTTCACCTCCAACAGCTTGTCGTTGTCCATGACATTGCGGACAAAACTGAGGGCGAACAGCGGCTCGATGCCGCTCGAGCACCCTGCAATGATGCTGAGGGTGCCCGTGGGGGCGATGGTCGTGGTGGTGGCGTTTCGATAGGCGCACCCTTCACGGTCCCTGAATATACTCTGATCGAAATTGCCGAAGACCCCTCTTTCCTGGGCCAGATCTCTGGAGGCCAGGTGGGACTCCTCCTGGATGAAACGCATGACCTCTTCGGCCGTCTCAAGGGCCTCTTCAGAATCATAGGGGATCCGCAACTGGTACAGCATATCGGCAAAACCCATCACCCCGAGACCGATCTTACGGTTCCCCTTGACCATGGCGTCGATTTCAGGCAGCGGGTACCGCGACATATCGATGGTGTTATCCAGAAACCGCACGCTCCACCAGACGACCTCCTTGAGGCCGTCATAAGCAATGACAGGGCCTTCCTCGGTGGGGATAACGAACTTGGCCAGATTGATGGACCCCAGGTTGCATGCCTCTAAGGGGAGCAATGGCTGCTCGCCGCACGGATTCGTGCTCTCGATCTCTCCCAACCCCGGTGTGGGATTGTCTCTGTTGATCCTGTCTAAGAAAATGACGCCCGGATCTCCGTTTTCCCATGCCTGTTTCACCAGGGCCTGATACACCTCTGCGGCATCCAGCGACCCCGCCTTTCGATCGTCTCTGGGGTCTTTCAGGTCATAGGGGTTGCCCGTTTTGACGCCCTCCATGAAGGCATCGGTAACAGCGACCGAAATATTGAAATTGTTAAGCTCGCGGTTATTCTTTTTGCAGCCAATAAACTCCATAATATCGGGGTGATCCACCCTCAGGATCGCCATGTTGGCCCCCCTCCGGGTACCCCCCTGCTTGACCTGTTCGGTGGCGGTATTGAAGATTCTCATAAATGAAACCGGACCGGAGGCCACGCCCCCTGTGGTGCCAACCCTGCTCCTTTTGGGTCGCAGGCGCGAAAAGGAGAAACCGGTCCCGCCGCCTGATTTATGGATCAAAGCCGCGCTCTTTAGGGCATCGAAGATTCCTTCCATGCTGTCATTGACCGGTAGGACAAAGCACGCGGCCAACTGGCCCAGCCGGCGTCCGGCGTTCATCAGGGTTGGTGAATTGGGGAGGAACTTGAACTCGGTCATCATCCGGTAAAAAATCCCCTCCATCTCCTTGACTCGGGCATCTCCCCCATACCTCTTCTCGGCCTTTGCGATATGCCCGGCCACCCTGGCAAACATCTCTTCCGGGGTTTCAATGACCTGGCCGTCGCTGTCCTTTCTAAGATACCGCCGCTCCAGGACACGGGCCGCATTGTCGGAAAGCTCAAGGCCCCTCCTCACGAAAATGGACCTATCCAGATGAATCGGCGTCATCTTTGAGAGCCCGCACTCCAACAGCTTTGCCTCGATCATATGCTCGATGATCGGCATGGTAATGGTCTGAAGTTCCAGCTTTGCGATTTCTTCGCGAAGAAATCGGCTGATGTCCATCGCCTGGTCTGCATTGATAGGGTTCGTCCGGACCAGAAGATCTGAAAACCGGTTGTCGTCCCACCTGTATGCGCCGAGGTCAAACGCCTCCTCCCCTGTAACCAAGACCTTTCCTTGCTGTCCCATGGACATCCTCCTCCTCCGACTCAAAATTCTATCATTCCGATTTGGGAACGGGATGTTTCAAGCTTGATGCATTCGTAAAAAGTCAGAAAATGTCCTTTTTCGTCATTCCGGCGAAAGCCGGAATCCAGTCAAAACAGATAGTTAACCACGCCAAGGCGTGGTTCTGGACCCCGTCCCGCCATTCGGCGGGATTCACCGGGGTGACGACTTTTTACGAGACCATCAAGATTTTATGTTAAGAAAATCCCTTCAGAATGTGGCGGCCCCTGCAGCCCTGACCTTGCCTGTTTCGCGGTGATGAGTTATATTTAAAAAATATCGCGTCTTGACGCTTAGATCTTCAGTATATAGATATGCCGATATGTCTGATATCCCTATGTCGATTTTGAAACCGGAAAGCTGTTAGAGGATCGTGGATTCTCAATCCGGCCTCCTTCGGCGTCCTTGAAAAGAAACTTCGACCGCCTCATCAAATGGCATCTCGACTGCGATCCGCATGAGTGTATATGGGTAAGTCTATCGAGCAATCGTCTCTCTGATTCCAACATGAGGTTTTTATTCTATTTACACAACATGTAGTATGTCAAGAAAAAAAAGCACAATATCTAAGCCTGTCTTCAGGAGGAGTCTAATCAATTGAAAGCCTTGAATAAAAAAAATCGCATCATAGTGGGGATCCGATATGGGTGCATTCTTTCTGTATTGTGGACCGTTCTGGTCCTTCTGTTCACGACCCATCTTTACGCTGCCTCTGTGACGGATGGGGCCAAGAGATTCATCCTGGATAACGGATTCACCGTCATTCTCAAGCAGGACCGCAGCGCCCCGGTGGCGTCCATCCAGGTCTGGGTCAAGACCGGGAGCGCCAACGAAACAGAGGAGGAGGCAGGGATCACCCATCTCATCGAGCATATGATCTTCAAGGGCACCCCCGCCAGATCCACCGGAGAGATCGCCAGAACCATCGAGGCCGCCGGGGGCCACGTCAATGCCTATACCTCATTTGACAGGACCGTCTACTATGTCGAGATCCCCAGCGCCGAATTTCATACGGGTCTGGACGTCCTCTTAGACGCGGTCCAGCACTCCCTGTTCGACGCCGAGGAGCTGGAACGTGAAAAAGAGGTGGTCCTGGAGGAATACCGACGGTCGCTGGATATCCCTGAAACGCAGTTAGGGTGGGAGATGATGGCCCTCTGCTACGAGAAGCACCCTTACGGACGGCCCATCATCGGATATGAAAAAACCATCCGTTCCTTTGATCGCAAGGCCATCCTGGCCTATATGGAAAAATGGTACACCCCTCGGAACATGGTCCTTACAGCGGCCGGGGACTTCAATACGGAAAAGGCCCTCGAAAGCATCAAGACCCTGGTCAGGAATTTTCCCGAACGGATTGGAAATGCCCCTTTTAGACCGGAAGAGCCCCCGCAGACCGACCTCAGGAAGATCATCAAGAAGGACAGGGTTCAGCAGGTCTATCTGAATCTGGCCTGGCACATACCCGAATTGACCCACGAGGATATGTACCCCCTGAATATCCTTGAAATCATCCTGGGCCACGGGAAGAGTTCAAGGCTCTATAACCGGCTCAAAATGGATGCCAACCTGGTTACCAGCGTCGGTGCAGGGGTCTATGCCCTTTCAGACCCCGGCCTCTTCTCCCTGGACGCCACCCTGGGCCCCGACAAATTGGATGCCGCGCTCAAGGCCATCGGCCAGGAGATTTTCCGCATCACGGCGGAGCCGGTGTCCGATCCTGAATTGACCCAGGCCAAGATTATTTCCGAGGCCGATTTTGTCTTTGATATGGAAGACATGTCAGGGCAGGCCCAGACCCTGGCGTTTTTTCAGACCATGACCGGGGACATGTACAACGCAGATCACTATCTGAGCCATATGCAAAAGGTGACAGCCGCCGATGTCGTGCGGGTGGCCGCGAAATACCTGAGACCGAAAAACCTTTCTATCGGGATGATGGCGCCCGAGGGAAGCGAGATCGGCCTGGAAGAAAAGGCCGCAGCCTCCCTGTTCAAACCGCCCGATTCAGAGTCATTGGCAAAAGCAGCCCAAAGGCCTGAAGCGGAAGGGCAGCCCGTTAAGGTGGTCCTTCCCAACGGCATGCGCCTGATCGTCAAAGAGAATCATCGCATTCCGGGGGTTTCCATGACCGCCGCCTTTTTGGGCGGAACGCGACTCGAACCCCCGGGCAAGTGGGGCATTTCCGGCTTTGCGGCCGACATGCTGACCCGGGGCACTCGGAACAGGACCGCTGCCCAGATCGCCGCCACGGTGGAAGCGTGCGCAGGAAGGCTGAATGGATTTTCAGGAAGGAACAGCCTCGGCGTTTCAGGGAGATTCCTGAGCAAGGACATCCATGCGGGCATGGAACTTCTGACCGACGTCCTGCTCCACCCGGATTTTCCCCTTCCAGAGATGGCGAAGGTCAGAGAGGACATCCTTGCCGGCATCAAGGCCAAAAAGGACCGGCCCACCCAGGAACTCTTCGACCTGTTCTACCAGACCCTTTACCCCCATCATCCCTATGGGCATCCACAAACCGGGTGCGAAGAGACCATTCGGGCCATCACAAGGGGAGACTTGCAAACATGGTACCGATCCGTTGCGATGCCGTCCAACCTGGTCCTGACCGTGGTGGGGGATGTGAACCGGGAGCAATTGATCCCCTATGTCAAGACCCTCTTCGCGACTTTTCCTTCCTCGGACGAAAAGCTGCCGATTGTGGCGCCGGAACCCCCCCTCAAAGAGGCCAAGGTCGCCCATATCAAACGGCCGGGGGCCCAGACCCATCTCATTGTGGGATACTTAGGGGCAGGGGTGGAGAGCCGTCTGAATGCCCCGATGGTCCTGATTAAAACGGCCCTGGCCGGCCAGGGAGGAAGATTGTTCTCCGAGCTGAGAGACGAGCAAAGCCTGGCCTATGCCATTACCGCCTTCAGAAGCCCGGGGCTGGGAACAGGGGCCTTTGGCGCCTACATGGCATGCGATCCCGCCAAGGTGGAGACGGCCACAAAGGGGCTCTTTGGGGAATTGGACCGGACCCGAGAGGAAGGCCTGACGGAAAAGGAACTGGAGGCGGCCAAGAGTTATCTCCTGGGCAGTCTTCAAATAGGGCTTCAGACCAACGGCAGCCAAGCCATGCAGATGACCCTGGATGAGCTGTACGGCCTGGGCTACAACCGCCTCCCCGCCTACATTCGAGAGATAGAGGCGGTCACCCCGGAGGCCATCCGGCATGCGGCCCGGGAGATCATTCTTCCGGAGAGATATGTGCTCGTGACGGTGGGGCCCGATGACGGTCTGCCGGGGACTCGCATGCCGGATGAGGGAAAAGAAGATGAGGGGTGAGGGTAGTAGGATCAGAGCGATCCTTCGACGCAGGTCGTGTCGAACCCCCCGCGAGTATTATAAATGGTGGTCACCTTCAGGCGATTCGTTGCCAGTGTCTTCTTCAGGTCGGTGTAGATCCGTTTCGTCACCCCCTCCTGAAAGAGGCCCACGTTGCGGAAGCTGACCACATAATATTTGAGGGACTTAAACTCGATACATTTCCCTCCCTCAGGGTAATACTCGATAATGAGACGGCCCACATCCGGCAGCCCGCTGAAGGGGCAGGCGGCGATCAGCTCTCGCGTCTCCGTCTTGATGTACTGGTTCGGACTGTCAAATTCAAAGGTCTCGAGAAAATCCGTCCGGATGCGATCCGGACTCTCATATTCAAAAACCTTCCCTTCCGCCTCTGCCATTGGCGTGTTCTCCTTTCTTTTCCTGATCCCAGTTAACCATATTCTCGTCGCCATTTCAACATGAGATCGGTCGGTTGTATCATTCCTGCGTCCAAATGGGTTGACAATGTATATACTGGATCGTAACCTATTGCCATGGATATTATTTGGGACAAGGCGAAAAACGACTGGCTACAGGCCAACAGGGGAGTATCTTTTGAAGAGATCGCCAGCCGGATACTGGATCAGGATTACATCGACATTCTTGAAAACCCGGCCAGAGACAACCAAATGGTTTTTCTAATGAATATTCGAGGCTATACGTGGGTGGTACCATTCCTGATTGACGACAGGGAGAGGATCGTGCTGAAAACGGCCTTTCCGAGTCGAAAGTTCCATAACCGATACGGAGGGAAAGATGAAGGCTCTAACCAATGAAGAAAGGGCCATTGAAACCAGCATCGATTCTATGGTTCCATTGTCAGGCGACAAACGGAAACGCGTCGAGTCCATTATCGCGCACGCCAAAAAGAACAGGGCCATCAGTCTGAGAATCGCTGAGCATGACCTTGAGAGGCTTAAAGAAAAGGCTGAAAACGACGGGATCCCCTATCAAACACTGATCAGTATGGTCCTCCATAAATACATCACCCACCAGTTGGTTGAAAAGAGCGAGGTGCTGAAATCCATTCAACTCCTGCAAAACCAAGAGGTCCCTTGATGGGTAGATGGGGTGAGATCGGTCTCCAGGGATCTGCAATCCATATAAGCGTTCATCGCCCGTCAGGGCTTGGTCTGTTTTGATCGTGACTCCTTCTTCCAGGATCAGAACGAACCAACCAAATTCCTCTTCGCGTCCTTGGCGTGGCGGTTCAACCAATGGGTCTTACTCGACAATCTTGTGCATTGCGTCTCCGTGTGAGTCATTGGGCCGTCACCAGAGGATCAGCACCTTCCGCCCGTCTCTCAGCTCCCCCCTCACCTGCTCCATGTGTCGAAGCGCCGCGATCTCCCTTTCCAGGTCCGCGGGCTTGATCCCAAGGCGTTTGGCCAGCAGGCCGGGCTCGATTCCACTGGTCTCTTTCAATATCTCAAGGATCTTCTCCTGGACCTCATTCAGTTCGGTCCGTCCGGTCTGTTCCTTCAACGACTTGGCGCTGTGCACGGCCCACGGGTCGCAGGTCCGGGCCGGCGACAGGGCGTCCATGTAGCAGTCCTCACACAAGACCTTGCCGAAATGTTCCCTCTCCTCGCCCTGTTCGATCACGGCGTTACACTTTTCGCAGTTCATATTACCTCCCTCCACAGTCCAAAGTTCTCGTAATATATTGATATTATCAGATGTATAAATTCCACGCCGTCATTCCGGCGATCAGGCATTCAAACAACCTGAGCCCGCAGCCGTAAAGCAATTTGACCACGAGATCATAAGGATATTGGAGGTGCTTCAGCACGGTCTCTATTTCCTTTCGGGAAAGGACTACCGGAATATATTTGGACTTTTTCGCACGGGGAACGTCCTTGTAATCTCCGAATATTTGGCGCAGAAATCCAGAAAGTATCTAAGCCACTTTTTGTAGTCCGCACGCCGTATCGGCGCAACGGCTCGTTTTTCGAGAATGGCGTCAAATCTCGTCAGGATGGGAACCGAAACAGGCAGCATCGGCATTGAAAAGAAACCTCTTAAGAATCTCAATTTGATGTTGAACAACCTAATAAAAATAATAATATCAAATACATTTGTCAACATAATTTCATTTTGATATTGACAATATCGGAACTCCCTGATATTGAAAGGAAACTATTCAATATATTGTTAGGCGACCGATGCAGCTGCCATTCTTCCTCTGCTTTCCGGCATGGGCGCTCTGGGCTTCACTAA
>Ga0172370_10000961_pt1 | contig 44911 bp, 38 predicted proteins | sample LakKiv5m_FD_114538 | JGI IMG/M metagenome (GOLD analysis project Ga0172370, IMG submission 114538) | Freshwater microbial communities from Kabuno Bay, South-Kivu, Congo - kab_022012_11.5m | ecosystem: Environmental > Aquatic > Freshwater > Lake | place: Democratic Republic of the Congo...
AAAATAATAGGGTAAATCGAAAATTTGTCATTGAGATCTGAGGAAATCCGGCTCAAACATTTCATTCATTGACGAACTTAAACAAAAGGTCAATTTCATTGTTAAAATAAAGGTGTTTATTTTGTGATTCTGCAACAAGGCAACGAAACAAAACAACTAAAACTTATCAGGGAATTAAGCATTTCCCATAGAAAAATATAAGGCCGCCCGGACTGGACGGCCTTTAATTTTTCCTGAAACCAACTGATGAACTTTCCTGACGGACTCTTTAACCTTTTGGATGCCTTTTTAACCTGAGTTTTTTACGGTTGGTTATTCCAGAGGTGATTGAAATCAGGATGAAGAGTCCGCTTAAAAATGACATTAGCCTTCCGATGTAATCGCCGTACTTAACATAAAAAGTAATTTTATCGTTGGCATTGAGTTTTGTTTTTATTACTGCCGGGATCCAATAATCTGTTTGTTCTACAATATCACCGCGTTGGTTGATAAAACCAGAAATACCTGTATTGGCCGATCGGGCAAGGCTGCGCCGGGTTTCCACAGACAGGAGCGGGGCAAATGCAAAATGCTGACGATGGCCGGCGGTATTTCCCCACCATCCGTCGTTTGTAATGATGAATAAAAGATTGGCGCCGTTTTTAACGAATTTCGAACAGAATTCCCCATAAATCGATTCATAACAAATGATAGCCGGAACTTTGTATTTTCCATCAATTGACGTAAAAACTTCCCTTTCGGCCGACATACCCAGGCTTCCAACGGTGCCCCCCAGATCAAAAGCAAAATCCTGAAATGGCCTGAGTAACTTTTGAAAAGGCATTTTTTCAGGTCCCGGAACCAGCTTCGATTTATGATAAAGCCCAATATTTTCCTTTGAATTAATGAATAAAGCAGAATTATAAGCATCATAATACTTATCGACGTCTGAAAATTTTCGGGCTGTTTCGGTAATGGGCTCCCCGTCCGGGAAAAGCCGGAATGTGGAGGCCCCAATTATCAGGTTCAGGTTGGGAAAGGCTTTCATAAATTTCCTGATTTGTAAGATGCTGGGAGACTTATTGATGGTGTGGTTCCAGAGGTCCTCCTGTATTGCTGATTCGGGGCAAACTACGAATTCGGTTTCTGGTGTTACCAGGCTGTCGGCAAGTTTCAAAGTTCTGTTTATTACTTCCCGTGCAGGCAAAACATATTGTTCGCTCCATGGATCAATGTTGGGCTGCGTTACAACGACTTCAACCGGGTTAGGTATTTCGACGTAATTGCGATACAACAAATTTGAATACCACATGGGAATGATAATGAACAAAACCACAGGTAAAAAACTGAGGCTGATTCTTCTCCATGATTTAATATTTTGAATGAGCGATTGTATCAATTTAAATAACAGTACATTCATGATCAAAATCCACAGGGATCCACCTAAAGCACCGGTAAATTCGTACCATTGCACCCATTTGGTGTACATCCCGAAACCATTGCCCAGATTTAGCCACGGCCATGATAAATCCCAGTCGAGGTGTAAAAACTCGAACGAAAGCCAATACAAAACAAATAGATAAATGGCATGTTTGCGATTAAAAAAACTACGCTTACTCCAATGGAAAAGTGTGAACACCAATGCCATAAAAAGGGAATTGAGAATGATTGCCATGATGGCTCCAAATATTGTAGAGTTCCAGATCCACCAGGTAGTAAGCACATTCCAGATAAAAAAAGCCAGGTAGGCATACGTAAAGATGCTGAATTTGTAAAACTTTTCGCGAAATCGGTCGATGTAATCTTCTACAAAAAGCAGCGGAACAAATCCGGCAAACAACAAAAACGGGAATCCATGCATTGGCCAGCCAACACTCAGAATTAGTCCTGAGGCGACGGATAAAAGGTACATTTGGATTTTTTTCATCAGAACTTTTTTTGCAATGATATTAAAATCTTAATAAAGAAAATTATTGTAGGGATACCTTAAAATATGAATACGTTTCACTTCGTCGTACAGCATTTTTTTAAGTTCTTCCCAATTTTCTTTTTTGAATGCTGAAATAAAAATGGAAGGATTATTTACTTTGGCCATCCATGTTTTTTTCAATTCTTCGAGTGTTGTGTTTTTATCCGTTAAATCCGTAAGATCATCGGGTTCTTTTTGGATAAAGGTGTAGGCGTCGATTTTATTGAAAACCAATATTGTAGGTTTATTCCCGGCTTCGATTTCAGAAAGCGTTTCGTTTACAACGTTAATTTGTTCCTCAAAGTCGGAATGTGAAATATCAACAATGTGAACCAAAAGATCAGCTTCACGCACCTCATCCAATGTTGATTTGAAAGATTCGACAAGGCTGTGGGGCAGTTTACGGATAAAGCCAACAGTATCTGAAAGCAAAAAAGGTAAATTTTCGATTACAACTTTCCGGACGGTCGTGTCGAGCGTTGCAAAGAGTTTGTTTTCAGCAAAAACCTCCGATTTACTTAATTGGTTCATAATTGTTGATTTGCCAACATTGGTATATCCCACCAGTGCCACCCGGATCATACTACCACGGTTTTTACGCTGCGTCACCATTTGTTTATCGATTTGTTCGAGTTTGGTTTTAAGCAGGGCGATTTTATCGCGGATTATCCTTCGGTCGGTTTCAATTTCGGTTTCTCCGGGACCTCTCATTCCAATACCGCCTTGCTGCCTTTCGAGATGCGTCCACAAACGGGTGAGTCGCGGCAGCAGATATTCGTATTGTGCCAGTTCGACTTGTGTTTTTGCATGAGCCGTACGTGCCCGGCGCGCAAAAATATCCAGGATCAGATTGTTCCGGTCAAGGATACGGCACTCAAGGGCTTTCTCGATATTTTTAAGTTGTGATCCGGAAAGTTCATCGTCAAAAACAACAATATCAATATTGGCAGACCGAACATATTCGGCTATTTCACTTAATTTTCCTGATCCAATAAACGTCTTTGAGTCAGGTTTCTCGAGCCGCTGGGTAAATCTTTTTAGGGGGATGCCACCGGCAGTTTCAACCAGAAATGCCAGTTCGTCGAGATATTCTTCAATCCGGTATTCATCATCTTTTCCTGAAATCAGGCCCACTAAAACAACTTTTTCTTTATCGGTGGCAGTATCTAAAATTTTCGACATAAATCAGATTATCAATATTTTAATCAGTAAACAAATAAAAATTACAAAATGTTATCTCAGTTCTCACGTTTCATTTTTTCAACAGAGGCATCATAAAACTAATCCTGTTAGGGATATCAAATATTTCGATGATTGGCTCCTGTTTGTAACCGTTTTCGTCGGCATATTTTTTAAGTAGCGGGTAAGCCTTGTAAATACCGGCATAGATTGTAAAAGTGTTTCTGAAATGAAATTCCACCACAGCACATTGCTGGCGATCGATTGTCAAAACGTTGTATTTATCAGAAAGTTTTTCGGCTTTTTGAACATAAGCTTTTTCGATGATACAACCGACACGGCTGTGGAGTTTTTTAACATCTGCATATTTTGGGTTATCAAAATAAATGCCGAAGGTTTTGTAATTTTCGATGCCATCTTCCCACAACAAATTGTACAAACTATCCTGAATATGTCGGGTTTCGCTGTATTTGCCAATGTTGTCACAGTATGCAGCCACATAAGGACCTACGAACTTTACCTCAACCCTGGCCCTGGCAAAAATGCCGGAGTACCACCCAAAAATCATGAAACCAATCACCGAAACGGCGATAAATAAAATGAGATTTTTAAAAGCATTCATTAATATATTACAGGAATTAATTATGGTGATGGTGTATGCGGCCAGGTTTGGTAAGGAAATAAAATGAAACCGCAATAAGTAAAACGTAAATTGCAATTTCAGAATAATTAAAAGTGATTGATGCGATGGTCACAATTTTGTAAAGGCTGGCGACAAGTACAAGAAAGAACCCGAAAACGTAATAGTTTTTTTTACTTAGCCCGAAAATTACTGCAGAAAGAACGACAAACAAAGTCAATAAAAAAATTCGTAAAGTCCAGAACCAAAAATCATTACCTGGACTTTGGTCTTTTAAAACCTCAAAAAAAATTGAACCAATAAACACGACGATCCCAATTTTCAGCAACCAGTCGATGACTACGTTGGATGTTCTTGAAGCGTCCATAATGTGAAGAATTTTATCTTTAATTTTGCGGTTAAGATATGAAAATTTTCCACACCGTCAAGAAATCAACACGATGCGATGTTTAAAATTTTCTGAACCCAATAATTTCTCTCGCCTCTTTTACCGTTTTTGAACCGCTTTCGTGTGCTTTTTCGGCACCCATACGAACTACTTTACCCAGGTAATTTTCGTTTGCTGAAAGCTCAAGAATCTTTTCTCGGATTGGCCCGGTAAAATTGATAATATCTTCGGCAAGTTGCTTTTTAAGGTCGCCATATCTGATTTGACACGATTTGTAAAGGGAATCGAAATATTCGACAGTATCAGGAGTGGAAACTACTTTCATCAGACTGAACAGATTTTCGATCGGGTCTGATTTTGGTGAATCGGGCTTTGTCGGGCCTGCATCGGTCACGGCCCTCATCACTTTTTTTCGTATCACCTTTGGGTCGTCGGCCAGGAAAATGGCGTTTCCCTCCCCTTCAGATTTTCCCATTTTTCCGGTCCCATCCAATCCAGGTATTTTTATAAGTGTTTCGCCAAAATTAAAAGCAAGTGGCTCGGGAAAAAGTTCGTTGTTGTACATCCTGTTGAAGCGACGTGCAAAAGTTCGGGTAAGTTCAAGATGCTGCTCCTGGTCCTTTCCGACGGGCACTTTGTTGGCTTTATGAATTATAATGTCAGCGGCCATAAGGGTAGGATAAGTAAGAAGTCCGGCATTGATATTTTCGGGTTGCTTGCGTGCTTTTTCTTTAAATGTTGTAACACGTTCCAGTTCACCCATGTATGCATTCATATTGAGCAAAAGGTACAATTCGGCTGTTTCAGGAAGGTCGCTCTGGATGTATAAAGTCGATTTTTCAGGATCGATCCCGGTAGCAAGATACTCCACCAAAACCTGTTTTACGTTGCCATGCAAATCTTCAGGAGTGGGATGCGTGGTAAGTGAATGATAATCGGCAATGAAAAAGAAGCAGTGGTTTTCCTCCTGCATTCGCAAAAAATTTTTGATGGCACCAAAATAATTACCAAGGTGCAAATTTCCGGTTGGTCTTATCCCGCTTACAACAGTTTCCATTTGGTTAACTTTAAATTGAAAAACCCATCTGTTCCGGCCATCAATCAGCCGGAAAAGGCGCAAAAATAACTAATTTATTGATGAAAAAACGACGATTAACCCTGATGGAAGACTACATTTTCAACTCATCGTTGTTTTTGTTGAAAAAGTGATATTCAAGGAAATGGTGAGAAACCATCGGGCTAATCTTTATCCAGCGTTTGTACTGAAATATCCATTTTAGCCTTTGTGAAATGAACCCGCTTTTAAGATGTGAATACAGAAAAGGGTGCACTGTAAGAATCAGATATTTTTCGTTTTGTTCGTGGATGAGATAATGCAGGTTGTTTTCGATTTCGTCAACAATCAAAACGGATGGTTTGGTCTCGCCAGTACCATTGCAAACAGGGCATTTTTCCAGAATGGAAACATTCATTTCGGGCCTTACCCGCTGACGAGTAATCTGGACAAGTCCGAATTTACTTGGTGGAAGAATAGAATGCTTTGCACGGTCCTTGGCCATTTCATCCCTCAACTGCTGGTAAAGTTGCCGGCGGTGCTTGGCTTCGGTCATGTCGATAAAATCGACGACAATAATGCCTCCCATATCGCGCAGCCTGAGTTGTCTGGCAATTTCCGTTGCCGCTTCAATATTTACTTCTACCGAATTATTTTCCTGGTTTTTTTCCCGGTTTACACGATGGCCTGAATTCACATCAATCGCATGCATGGCTTCGGTATGCTCGATGATGAGATAAACACCGCTTTTTATTGTAACAATTTTCCCAAACGAATTTTTTATTTGCTTATCGATGCCGAAATGCTCAAAAATTGGTTTGGAGCCATTGTAATGTTTAACAATATTTGATTTTTCGGGTGCAATCTGTTTGATGAACGATTTGATTTCATCGGCGAGTTGTGAATCGTTGATGTAAATATTATTGAACGATTCGTTTAACAAATCGCGCAGCATGGCAGAAGTACGGTCGAGTTCGCTTACGATTTTCTGGGGGGCTTCGGCTTTGTGTAATTTATTGGCAATCTGATCCCATTTTTTAATCAGATCCTGAAGATCAGCATCAAGTTCGGCCACCAGTTTATTTTCGGCAACCGTACGGATGATTACACCAAAATTATCCGGCTTAATACTTTTCAGAATTCTTTTAAGACGTTTGCGTTCTTCGAGGCTCCTGATTTTTTGTGATACCGATATTCTGTCGGCAAATGGTACAAGAACCAGATATCTTCCGGCAAATGAAATTTCGGATGCAATTCTTGGTCCTTTGGTCGAAATGGGTTCTTTGGCTATCTGAACGAGGATTTGTTGGTTCACCGATAATACATCGGAAATCTTACCGGTTTTTTCAATTTCCGGCTCAAGCCTGAAGCTGCTGATAGGTATTTGTGATGCTTTGCCGGTTATGGCAAGCTTGGTGTATTTATTTAATGAACGAACCTGGGGACCGAGATCGAGGTAATGTAAAAAGGCATCTTTATCATACCCAACATTAACGAAAGCAGCATTTAAGCCAGGCATGATTTTTTTCACCTTGCCCAGATAAACATCACCAACCGAATATTGCTTGTTATTTTTTTCTTTATGAAGTTCAACCAGGAACTTATCCTCGAGTAATGCAATATCAACCCCTGAGGAATTCGAATCAATGATTAATTCCCTATCCACACATTATTATTTTATAATTCCATAAAAGTAGTTGATTTTTATCAACATTCGGAGATTATTGCATTTACACAAAAAAAATTATTACATAATGCCGTAACATGCGAGGCAGTACGTAATAATTTTTTTCGGCTGAAAGAACACTATTTCTTCTTGTGTCTGTTCTTTCTCAAACGTTTTTTGCGTTTGTGAGTAGCCATCTTGTGTCTTTTTCTCTTTTTACCGCTTGGCATGTTTTTCCCTTTCCGAATTATTTCACGTTAACGTGATCTTTAACTTCGACTACAAATGTTTTGGCTGGTTTAAAAGCCGGAATGTTATGAGCCGGAATAATGATAGTAGTGTTTTTGGAAATGTTCCTGCCAGTCTTTTCAGCTCTCTTCTTGATAGTAAAACTACCAAAACCTCTTAAATAAACGTTTTCACCGGTTACCATTGAGTTTTTGATGGTCTCCATAAATGCTTCTACAGTTGCTTGAACTGCTACTTTTTCGATGCCTGTCTTGTTAGCAATTTCTGCTACAATTTCTGCTTTTGTCATGATCTATAATTTAAAGATTTGATTATTAGTTTAGTAATCAGGGGTGCAAATATATAATTTTTTTTTATCCTGAAAGAAATCATAAAATTTTTAACAAAAAGTCTTGGGAATCAAATTGTCGCACAAACAGCACATTATTAGCCAGATAGATTTGCTGAAGATTTTATTTTGAACAATATCATCATCAAATAGTTAAAATATCAATTACTTTTTAACATAATTTCTATAAAATTGCCCCATGGATTTTGCTCTTACTTTGGTTGAATGGTACAAGCTCAACAAACGTCAGCTTCCATGGCGTGAAACCAACGACCCTTACAAAATTTGGCTGTCGGAAATAATTATGCAGCAAACCCGGGTTAATCAGGGACTGGTATATTATCAGCGATTTTCAGAACATTTTCCTTCTGTCGGTATGTTGGCTGATGCTTCGGAAGACGAGGTTCTAAAGCTATGGCAGGGGTTGGGATACTATTCACGGGCCAGAAATTTGCATTTTGCGGCTAAAACAATTGTTAATAAGTTTAACGGACAATTTCCCCAGGATTATACCGACATCATCGCTTTGAAAGGAATCGGGCCCTATACTGCCGCAGCCATTGCCTCGATCGCTTTTAACCAGCCATTTCCTGTAATAGACGGCAATGTTACACGGGTCATCAGCCGATGGTTTGCCATTACAGATCCCATAAATTCATCTTTAGGGAGGAAAAAAATTGAAACCGCTGTTACCGAATTAATCACTGGTCGTTCACCGGGAACTTTTAACGAGGCCATTATGGAATTTGGAGCACTTTATTGCAAACCAAAAAATCCTGAATGCGAATCCTGTTTGTTTAAGATTTCTTGTCTGGGATTTCAACAAGGCCTGGTAGATGTTCTTCCGGTTAAACTGAAAAACCCTCCTCCAAAAATGCGATACTTCAACTATTTATTCATCACTTCCGGTGATGAAAAGCATCAGATTGTTTATCTTAAAAAGCGAGCTGACGGCGACATTTGGCAAGGCCTTTATGATTTTCCACTTATCGAGACCGAAACCGAAACTGACGTAAATATTTTGATGAATGGAAATACCTGGAAAGAAATTTTTTATGAGTCGAAACCGGTTATCACAAAGATTTCGCGCGAATTTAAACATCAGCTTACCCATCAGCGGATATTTGCAAAATTTGTTAGCATCAACATTATTGAAAACCCCGCCTTTCCCTCAAATTCATTGATCACAGCCGAATTAAAAAACTTAGGAAAATACCCCATACCCCGGCTTGTTGAGCAATATTTAAACGAACAGGGGATTTTGCACTCATTGCCCGGGCTACCCTATTTTTAAGTTTTTTAAGAGACAAAACAGCTGATTTTGCTTAATTTTGCGTTTCACTAAATTAATTTCATATTAAAACAAATTGTTATGTCAAACAAAGTATTGGATGTTGTAAAACCTGGTGTTGTAACCGGTGATGATGTTCAGAAAATATTTGCGATAGCCAAAAAAAATAATTTTGCCATTCCGGCTGTAAACGTTGTAGGAACCGATTCGGTAAATGCCGTTATGGAAGCTGCCCGAAAAGTTAACTCTCCGGTAATTATCCAGTTTTCGAACGGAGGCGCTGCTTTTTATGCTGGCAAAGGCCTGTCAAACGAAAACGAAAAAGCAGCCATTGCAGGCGCAGTAACAGGGGCCTGGCACATTCATAAGGTTGCCGGAATGTACGGCATTCCTGTGATTATTCACACCGACCATGCTGCAAAAAAATTATTACCCTGGATTGACGGATTGCTTGATGAAGGCGAAAAATTCTTTGCCCAACATGGTAAGCCATTGTTCAGTTCGCACATGCTTGACCTTTCGGAAGAACCATTGCACGAAAACATCGAAATCTGTAAAAAATACCTTAGCCGAATGAGTAAAATGGGAATGACACTCGAAATTGAACTTGGAATTACCGGCGGTGAAGAAGATGGTGTTGACAATTCCGGCGTTGAAAGTGCAAAGCTTTACACCCAACCCGAAGATGTTGCTTTTGCCTTTACCGAATTAAAAAAGATTAGCGACAGATTTACGATTGCTGCCTCGTTTGGCAATGTTCACGGTGTTTACAAGCCAGGCAATGTAAAGCTTGAGCCAATTATCCTTCACAATTCACAAAAATATATTCAGGAAAAATATAAAACGGGAGAAAACCCGGTGGATTTCGTTTTCCACGGAGGATCCGGATCACCACAGGAAAAAATTCGTGAGGCCATCAGTTATGGTGCTATTAAGATGAACATTGATACCGATACACAATGGGCCATGTGGGAAGGCATCATGAATTATTACAAAAAAAATGAGGGTTATCTCCAGGGGCAAATCGGAAATCCCGAAGGTGACGACAAACCTAATAAAAAGTATTACGACCCACGTAAGTGGCTGCGTGACGGCGAAGCAGGCATCATTAAGCGGCTCGAGATTGCTTTTACCGATTTGAATTGTTTGAACAGAAATTAACGGATTTGATTCAGAAAAAGCCTGGCTGATGTTAACCATTTGCCAGGCTTTTTTTTTGACTTCACCATTTAAAATAACAGGAATTGAAAAGCGCTTCTCAAAATTTGGAAATTCAAACATCCGGGCACCAATTCTGACCTTTAGAAATTCAAAGGATAACGGCTGAACTTCACCTTTCTATTTTTGCTGATCAACCAGGTTAAGCATGTATTCGACAGCTTTTTCCAATTGCTGATCACTGCCGTTTACAACTTTATCATAATCGTTGGTTTGTTTGATGTCCGGTTCAAACTGATGATTCTCGAGATAATTACCCTGCATATCTTTGGTACCAACCTGAGGAATCCCAAAGTACAAAGTCGGGTCCTGTAAGGTTTCCCACCAAACGGCAGTCATGGTTCCGGGAACCGGCATCCCAACTGTTTTGCCAATATCCAATGCCCTGTAAGCATAAGGAAAACCATGAGCGTCAGAATAGTTGCTTTCGCTGATCAGTACCACTGAAGGCTTAACCCATTTGTTCATGGGTTCGTAACCGAAATAATTTCCATGAGGATAAAAATCGACATATTTTTTGCCACTCAGGAGTGTTGCAAGGTCGTCGTGAAGCCAACCACCACCATTATAACGTGTATCGACGATAATGGCTTTCTTATTATAATTACGTCCCAGAATTTCAGAATAAGCTTCTCTGAAACTTTCACTGTTCATGTTTCTGACGTGAATGTAACCAATTTTACCACCCGATAATTTTTCGGTTGCCTCCCGGCGTGATTTTACCCAACGCTGATATAAAAGCTGTGAATTTGCACCTCCGGAAACAGGTTTCACGGTTTCATCCCAGCGCTCGCCGTTTCCGGGATTATAAAGTGATAAAAGAGTCGGTTTATCACTTTTGTGGTTCAGAAGACCAAAATAACTTTCGCCGGCTTTGATAGCTTCACCATCGATTTTTTCGATGATAACACCCGGAGTAATTTTTGAAGTTGCTCCTGTAAGCGGCCCTTTCTCGATCACTTCAAGAATTTTAAGTCCATCTCCCTGGTAGTTCCAATCGAAAAAAGCACCAAGTTGTGCAGTATTATCTCCGTCAGGATCTCTATAAACATAACCAGAACCGGTGTGCGAGGCATCCAGTTCACCCAACATTTCGCTTAGCATTTCTGCAAAATCGAAATTATTGTTGATGTACGGCAGGAATTTTTGATATTCGGCTTTGTAGTAATTCCAGTCGACACCCTGAAGGTTTGGATCGTAAAATTTCTCGCGAACCTGGCGCCAGACATGTTCAAACATATAATCACGTTCGCCGGGAAGGTTTAAATCGAAGGATGCATTATATGTAATCACGTCCTTTTTATTGTCGGCAATTGCAATTTTAATAAAGGTATCCCCTGAAATCATAAATAGGTTTTTGCCTTCTTTATCAATTTGCATGGCACCGCCACCACCATCAAGTTTTACCACAAGTTTGGTTTCGTTTTTTACGAGGTCTTTCATCCAGAGGTCGAACCCTTTCTCGAATTTGCTGAGGTAATACAGTTTTTTACCATCAGGAGTCAGAATGGCGTCGGCCAAGGCAGAAGAATTGATGGTCAGGCGGGTTTTGCGGTCCTCGAGACCTTCAAGTTCGATTTTAACAGGTTTAATTTCGTCCTTCTTCTCATCTTTGGCATCCTTTTTTTTACCTTTAGCAGAATCATCTTCTTTTTTCTTATCATCGGCATCCTTCTTTTTCTGCTCTTCTTTGGCATCATCCAAAAGTTTCTTTTCCTCTTCACTTAAATTAAACTTATCCCAGGCTTCTTTTGTGAAAAACATGGCATAAACATCATTTTGTGAGCCCCAGCTTCCATGGCTGCGCAGTCCTTCGCGGTCGGAGAACCAGATCATCATCTCACCATCCATCATCCATTTTGGCTGGCTGTCGCTGTAACCGCTTAAAGTAAGATTTTCCGGTCCGGTTTTTCCATCAGCCGGAATTAATCCTACATCGCTCATAAACATGGAGTTGGGTGAATAGGAAACAAGGAAATATTTCCCATCAGGTGACCACTGATACCATTGATCTCCGTCGGAATAAGAATAATTATACTTTCCATCAAGAACAGTTCGTGTAGCTTTTGTATCGAGGTTTATTACCTTAAGGGTTTCGCGGTTTTCGAGATAGGCTACTTCTTTTCCATCAGGCGAATAGAGCGGTTGAAACTCCTCCATTTCGGTTGCCACTAACGGATTTTCTTTTAAGATAGTCGATCGTGCAAAGCCTTTTTCTTCATCACGAACAATGCTGGTTTCGTAAACGTTCCAGCTTCCATCACGTTCCGATGCGTATAAAAGTTTTCGGCCATCAGGGCTAAAAGTTACCGATCGCTCCTGCTCCGGAGTTTGGGTGATTCGTTTTGTGGTAGGGAAATCGGTTGAAGTTACAAAAACCTCGCCTCTAAGAATAAAGGCGATTTCTTTTCCATCCTGCGACACAGCCATTTCGGTAGCACCTGAAGTTTTCTGTTCGTAATCGACATCATTTACTTTTTCATCCATTCCAATTTTAATATCAACTTTAACCGGAGAAGCGTTTTTATTCTGGATGTAAATTTCACCATCGAACCCAAAACAGATCCTGTCGTTGGCTCCGACCGATAGAAATCGTACAGGGTTTTTATCAAAATTTGTAATTTTTACCTGGTCGGAAGGATTATATAATGAAAGTTTCCAAACATTAAAAGACCCTGATTTTTCACTCAGGAAATAAACTTCCTTTTCATCATTACTGTAAATTGGGTTGCGGTCTTCGCCTTCGAAATCGGATAACTTTTTAAAACTTTTTTGGGTTACGTCATAAAGCCATATGTCGCGGGCAACCGCAGAAACATGGTGTTTCCTCCAGGGATTTTCGTAGCCTTTGATATCCTGGAAAATGATGAATTTACCATCCCTGCTTTCGTGTGCCAGCTCAGCAGGCGTCGAGAGAATCTGCGAAGGACGGCCACCATCAATTGAAACCTTGTAAAGTTCCGAGAGCATTCCTGTGGGAAACATTACGTTGGTGGGAACATCTTGTATTGATGCCGAATAGAGCACACTTTTCCCATCGGAGGTAAAACTTACCGGGTATTCGTTTCCGGAAAAGTCGGTCAATCTTTTGGCTATTCCTCCTTCAACAGGAATAAGAAAAACATCAAAGTTGCCATGTCGTGCTGAAGCAAAGGCAATAAATTTGCCATCGGGCGACCAGACAGGTGCAAAATCATAAGCCTGGTGGATGGTTAAAGGTAGCGCGATTCCGCCATCAGCGGAAACTTTGAAGAGATCCCCTTTAAATGAAAAAACGATGGTTTTTCCATCAGGAGAAATGGCAGGGTAGCGCATCCAAAGCGGATTTTCAATGCCAAGGATATTTCCTGAGATAATTAAAAAAGCCGTAATTAAGGAGTACTTTAAAAATTTATTCATAAAAAGAGTATTTGGTTTTTGCATTAGTGTTTATCGACATGATAACAATTAAAGATGTATTTAGTATATCAATTTAGTATTTATCCCTGATTGTTTCAACACCATCCCAATCTTCGGGAATACCGAATTCGAGTATGTTTTTACAGCGGACAATGTAAAGCTGGGTGGCTTTATCGGAAGGATTAATTTTGTGAACCTTCTTGAAGAGTTCCAGGGCATTGTCGAAATCCTTGCTTTTGTACAATTGCAGTGCCCTGCCAAAATCTGGCTTGGTCTGTATTTTCAATTGTTTGATGTCTTCGGGTTCTCCGTCAAGAACTTCAAAAATATAAGCCGCCTCTTTTTTACCTTTTACTTTTACCACATCCAGAAACCTGTAATTGTATCTGCCGGGATCCTGAAGTTTTATCAGCGTGTCCTGGCTAATTATAATGGAAGTTCCGTACATTTTTGTCAGACCTTCGATCCTTGAAGCCAGGTTTACAGCATCGGAAACAACGGTTCCGTCCATTCTGCCGTGACCCCCTACAACCCCAAGCATCAGATTCCCGGTATGAATACCGATTCCGCTGTTTGTGGGTGCTTTCTTTTCAAGTTTTCGCTGAAGGTTAAAATCGGCCAGAGAGGAACGCATTTCGATAGCTGCATCAATGGCATTTTCAACATTTCCAACAAAAAGTGCCATGATGGAATCGCCTATATATTTGTCGATGAAACCATGGTTGCGCGAAATAACCGGTTCCATGCTGCTGAGATATTCGTTGAGATAATCGAAGTTTTCCTTTGGGGTCATTTCTTCGGAAAGTGCGGTAAAATCCCGGATATCCGTAAACAAAACTGACATTTCTTTCTGAACCTGATCACCAAGTTTTACATCCAGAATACTATCCTTTCCGAGGAATTCCAAAAATTGTTTGGGTACAAAGCGGTAATAGGCTTCGTTCATTTGAGATATGTTCGAAATATATTCTTCCAGTTTTCCCGACATTTCATTAAATCCTTCAGCAATTTCACCGATTTCATCATTATTTCGGACAACAGTATAATTAATTGTTTTACCTTCTCCGGTTTTCTGCATATTATAAAGCAGTTCTTTAAGCGGATAAACTATGTCGAGTGTTGTCCATTTAACAAACAATAAAATATAGATGAACGAAACAAAAATCCCTACGCCAATCCCCACAAACATAATGAGTCCATCCATTACATTAACAAAGAAAAGCCCGCCCAAATTCCCGGCAGGATCAGGCGAATCGACAACCATTTTAAGCAGGTTGCTGTACCGGCCAAATAATATCTTAACCTGCTCATCGGTAATTGAAGTCAGGTTGAGCTCACTGATTTTGGTAAGGCTCATAATCAGATAAACAATTACGATAGAGAGAGGGAGTAAAGTTGTCATTGCACTTGAAATCCAGAACCGGTTTTTAATTCTGCCGATTCTAAACTTAAACACACGTTTTCGAAGTTCCTCTTTTGAATAAAGAAAGTCGATGTACTTGATGTTTACCCTGTGTTTTTCCCAAAAATAAACAAGCAGTAAAGTAAGCAGGGATGAAAACAAGGAGATAAAAAAGAACCGTGTAAAAAGAGTTTTGCTGACATCATAATCGGCCGGTGCCTGATAAATCAGTGAAATCATGTAAAGTAAGGTAGCAATGTAGGCTACACCTAAAATTCCGGCATTAATCCAGGGTGAAAGCAATAGATATTTTTTACAAAAAGAATTCAATTTATCGGAAATCTTTCTTTGTTTTCGCCTTCGCCTGAAAAAACGTTTGAACGGATAATTAAAAATAAAACCCGCAATAAAGCTAATCAATAGGGATTTAAAAAGAAAACTGAATGATCTGGAAAGTTGTTCGTTTTGCTGATCGTTTACCTGGGTTGTTGAATTTCCTCCAAGATTAATCGTTACACCCGACTTATCAGCTTGTGTCCTGACACTCCAGACCGTATCTTTCCTGATGGAGTCGTTATCTATCGGTTTTGCACCTTGATTTAATCCATTTGTTTTACTAATCAGACTATCGCGTTTCTCGATAATTGCCGGTAGATTCTGGAGAAGTAAAAATCCGGCAAAAGGTAAAACCAATAGAAGGTAAAGCAACGAAGAAAGTAAGTAAATTCGAAATCCGTAAAATTTCGGGATTTTTTTCTGATAAGTCATTTTGCCTCAAATTAGTTAATATTTCAACTATGCATCCTTCCCGGCTTTGATAAGGCAGTTTCTGATTTTGAAAATTAGTTCTACGGAGCGGATTGGTTTTGCAATATAATCGTCACAACCAGCTTCAAGGCTTTTTTGACGCTCGCCCGAAAATACAAACGCTGTATGGGCAATAACTGTTACATCGGGCCTTAATTTTTTAATTTCACGTGTAGCGGCGAGCCCGCTGGTTCCAGGCATGTGTAAATCCATTAAAACCAGGTCGATGTTTTTATTGTCTAAACATTTTTTAATTGCTTCGGTACCGCTTGCAGCATGTTCAATCGTTGCATGGGTTTTTTCAAGTGCCGATTTTAAAAACATGTAATTAGGTTCTACGTCATCAACAATTAATATTGTCCTGTTTTTCCAATTCACATCCAAATGAAGTAGATCGTATACCATATTCATAATATTGCTGAATTTAGGGTTTTTAAAAGGACGTCATTTCTTATAATTAACGGATAATTTTGAATTAACAAAGATAGTTAATAATGTTAAAAAACAAAATCGCATGAAATTGCTGTAACAATTCTTATGACAAACTGGCCGGCAACAAATTACATTATTGAGTCAGAGAGCATTGGAGTGCCGTCCTAATAATACGTATTGAACATTTTAAGCAATTGTGTGTTCTCATTGAGATCATAATGAATTCTTTTTTAATATTTATTAGTAGTGCAATATCAATTTTAATACATGGAACAAGTTAAAAACCCTTGCATAGATGTATGTCAGTACGATGATAACCAGATTTGTTTAGGTTGCAAACGGACGAGAACTGAAGCTAAGACCTGGTGGAGGTTGACTGATGAAGAGAAAATGCAGGTCCTCGAAAATGTTAAAAACCGCAGGAACGATGTTTCCGATTATTATGGGTATTACGTGTGACAGATCAATTAAGTGAAATCGGGATACGAAAGTTTCAGATACCTGATAAAATACGTTCGATGATAACAGGGAAAAATTTATGTTCCAGGAGGTGTATTTTTTGGGCAAGTGATTCAGGGGATTCCAAAAGATCGACAGCGCAGGTTGCCTGAAAAATAATCTCACCTTTATCGTAAACTTCATTAACAAAATGAATTGTAATTCCGCTCCCGGAATCCCTGTTATTTATTACCGCTTCATGAACGCGCATACCATACATTCCCTTGCCTCCATACTTTGGCAACAATGCTGGATGAATATTGACGATCCGGTTAGGAAAGTGTTTCAGCAAATAATCAGGGATAAGCCATAGAAATCCGGCAAGGACGATAAGATCGATATTGTGGCGTTGTAAAATCGCTAAAATTTCGGTTGTGTCGTAAAAAGTATTTCTCGAAAATGTAATCGCGTCAACCTTAAACTTTTGAGCCCTTTCGAGTACTTTTGCGTTTTTATTGTTCGACAAAACCAATTCGACATGGGCTACAGGCTTTTTTTCAAAGTAGCTGATAATTTTTTCAGCGTTTGAACCGTTTCCTGATGCAAATATGGCTATATTTTTCATTTGCAAATATTTATGATTATTTCAATACACTTTTCGACAAAAAACAAAATTTCGTTCAATCTGGCTGTTTTTCATGATAATTAATCGAAAAAACACCACTTTTGTTGTTTTAGTCCACTTGTTGCAGTTTTATAAATAGTTGTTAATCTTTTATTTAATTAGAATTTTTTCGAAACATTAATAAAAATATTTTGTTTTGTAAATTTAAAATTATTTCCTTTGCCGACTGTTTAACTAAAAATGAATTAATTATGTCTGATATTGCAACAAGAGTAAAATCGATCATCGTTGACAAACTTGGTGTTGATGAAAATGAAGTAACACCTGAAGCAAGTTTTACTAATGATTTGGGAGCTGATTCTCTCGATACTGTAGAACTCATCATGGAGTTTGAAAAAGAATTTAATATCGCAATACCGGATGATCAGGCAGAAAAAATTGGCACCGTCGGTGATGCCATAGCCTACATCGAAAACAACACCAAATAATCAATTTCTCTACATGAATTTGAGGCGAGTAGTTGTTACAGGATTAGGTGCCGTAACTCCATTAGGTAATACTGTTGATGAACTCTGGAACAGCTTACTTAATGGAGTTAGTGGTGCTGCTGAAATTACCCGTTTCGACACATCGAAACACAAAACCCATTTTGCCTGCGAAGTTAAAAACTTCGATGCGACAGCTTTTTTTGACCGCAAAGAAATACGTAAGCTTGATCCGTACGTAATTTATAGTTTGGTATCAGCTGACGAAGCCATCAGGGATTCGGAATTGCTCAATTGTGAGATTGATAAGGACAGGGTTGGTGTAATTATAGCTACCGGCATTGGCGGTTTTTCGTCATTCCTGCAGGAAGCTGTTGATTATGGCAGAGGAGACGGAACTCCACGTTTCAATCCATTCTTTATTACTAAAATTATTGGCGACATTGCGGCCGGACACATTTCGATAAGATACGGTTTCAGAGGACCAAATTACGCTACAACTTCTGCATGTGCCTCTGCCGCAAATGCTATCATCAGCGCCTATGATACTATCCGACTTGGAAAAGCTGATGCGTTTGTAACCGGAGGTTCCGAGGCAGGTATCAACGCTGCAGGAGTCGGTGGATTCAATGCGATGCATGCATTATCAACCCGGAATGATGATCCAAAAACTGCCTCACGTCCATTTGACAAAGACCGCGATGGATTTGTCCTTGGGGAAGGTGCTGGAACTGTTGTAATTGAAGAGTACGAACATGCAAAGAGAAGGGGTGCAAAAATTTATGCCGAAATCATCGGAGGCGGATCGTCTGCAGATGCGTTTCATATCACCGCCCCACATCCGGACGGACTTGGTGCAATGCTTGCCATGAAATCTGCGCTTGAAGAAGCGGGCATAAAACCACAAGACGTTGATCATATCAATACACACGGGACTTCAACACCAGTGGGCGATATTGCTGAACCTAAGGCCATTGTTACTCTTTTTGGTGAGCATGCCAATAAGATCAATCTGAATTCGACAAAATCGATGCACGGGCATTTACTTGGTGCAGCCGCTGCAGTTGAGCTTATTGCCACCGTCCTGTCAATTAAAAATGATATTGTTCCACCCACCATTAATCATTTTACTGACGATCCGGACATTGACAATAATTTGAATTTTACGTTTCATAAAGCAGTAAAACGTACTGTGAATGTTGCATTGTCGAATGCTTTTGGATTTGGTGGACACAATACCTGCATCGCAGTAAGAAAATTCGACGAATAAATTTGTTGGTTTTGAACCTTTTCCGGCTTTTCCAATCTTTCTTTTCTTCTGATAAGGAATTTATTTGCTCAATCAGAAACATTTTTGGATTTTCTCCAGTAAATGTTGCATTATACAAACTGGCATTCCTTCACAAATCGGTTGCCATCGAGCAAAACGGCCATAAAGTTTCAAATGAACGGATGGAATATTTGGGCGATGCTGTGCTGAGTTCCATTGTTGCTGATTATCTTTTCAAAAAATTTCCATACAAGGACGAAGGTTTTCTTACCGAAATGCGTTCGAAATTAGTAAGCCGCGAACAACTCAATAAACTTTCACGAAGACTTGGTGTTGATAAGCTGATATCATCGAACCAGGATTCAAAGTCCTTTTACCGTTCGATGGAAGGAGATGCTTTTGAGGCTTTTATCGGAGCGGTATATATAGACAGAGGTTACAATTTCACAAAAAAAATGATTATCAACCGCATTATCAATGTGTATTTTGATATTGATGAACTCGAAAAACTGGAAATAAATTTTAAAAGTAAATTAATCGAATGGTCGCAAAAAGAGCGCAGGACCATCGAATTTAATGTTATTACCGAAGTTGGCTCAGGCAGCAGCAAACAATACATTGTTGAAGTTAAGGTGAACCAAAATTTATATGGCACCGGTCAGGATTTTTCGATTAAAGGCGCCGAAAAAATTGCCGCAGAAAAGGCGTTTACAACGCTTCAGCTCGAAGAACAGACAGGGTAGTTGTTCAATTATTTTTTAATTCTCTTTTTGATTTCTTCGGTTTCTTTTTCAAATCCTGGTTTACCGAGGAGTGCAAACATATTTTTCTTGTATGCCTCCACTCCCGGCTGATCAAAAGGATTGATGCCCAAAACATAGCCACTCAGGGCACAGGCAAACTCATAAAAATAAATCAATTGGCCGAGGTAATATTCGGTAACTTCTGGTATAGAAACTCTCAGGTTTGGAACTTCACCATCAACATGTGCAAACGCAGTTGCGATTTCGGCCATCTGATTTACATAATGAATTTCACTACCTGAAATAAAATTTAATTTATCAAGATTTTCATCTTCCAAAGGAATTTTCAGGTTCTTTTGTGGCCTTTCAATTGACAGGACTGTTTCGAATATTTTTCGCGCTCCTTCCTGAATGTATTGGCCCATCGAATGAAGGTCGGTAGTGTTGACTACGCCTGCCGGAAAAAGGCCTTTCCCTTCTTTCCCTTCGCTTTCGCCGAATAATTGTTTCCACCATTCGGTAAAATAATAGAGGTTTGGCTGGTAATTCACCATGATTTCGACAACTTTACCATTCTTGTACAATGCGTTCCGGGACGCAGCATACAATGCGGCAGGGTTTTCTTTTATCAGCGCCGATTTAGCCAGCTGTTGCTGCATATCAACGGCACCCTTAACCAGCATCCTGATGTCGAACCCTGCAACAGCAATCGGAAGTAACCCCACTGGAGTCAATACCGAATACCTGCCTCCGATATCATCCGGAACAATATAGGTTTTGTAGCCCTCATTTAGCGAAAGCTGCTTTAAAGCACCCTGGGATTTATCGGTGATTGCAATGATCCGGTGACGCGCACCTTCTTTTCCATATTTATCTTCGAGGTGTTTTCTTAAAATCCTGAAAGTTACGGCGGGTTCGGTAGTTGTTCCGGATTTCGAAATCACAGTCAGTGCGTAATCCCGCTTATTGAGGATGTCGAGCAGATCAGATAAATAATCCTGAGATAAATTTTGCCCGGCATATAGCACCAATGGTTTTTGCCTTTCGTCGTGTGAAAGCGCAAAATCAAAATTGTGTTTCAATGCTTCGATAACTGCCCGCGCGCCAAGGTATGAACCTCCAATGCCAATAATCACAAATACTTCGGCATGTGCCCTGATGTATGAGGCTGATTTTTCGATGTCCGCAAAAAGCTCTTCATCGATTTCGGTGGGTAAATTCACCCATCCTAAAAAGTCACTTCCTCTCCCCGTTTTATCGAAAATAGCCTGGTGGCTTTGGTCGATTGCCGGTTGAAATTTCATTATTTCGTCTATGCTTACAAAATTGTAGATGTTTTCGATTGAAAAGTTGAATGTATTCATTGTTGGTAAAAATTAATTTATTTCAGAGCAAAGGTATCGAAACTGGTGCTATATTTTATGAAAAAGTGCAGCCTTACGACTGCACTTTAAAACCAAAAACCAAAATTTATGAATCAGAAATCATCAACACAAAATATAAACCTTCAAAAATTTAGTATCATGAAATAAAGATTTATACTGGATAGCAAAAATAGTATCGGAGCCCAGGCTTCAAAGTTAAAGGACATTAACAAACGTTAAATTAAGTTAATCGTTGACTTTGAGGCATTTTCGCAGATATTTTTGTGCGTTAAGCTACTTTTAAAATTGCATTGTTGTGCATCTAAAATTTGTTTTGTTTCATGAATAAAAATCTGATCACCTTAATAATTGTTGTCGTTTCGATCGTATTGTTAAGTTTAACCGTAGTACAGTTTTATTGGGTTAAAAATGCAATTACAGTCGAACGTACAAATTTCGAAAACAAGGTGAATGATGCTGTTTCGAATGTAATTTTCAGACTTGAGAAGATCGAAACTTATTCCAACCTTCAGAGAGCAATGACTTCACAAGCTCGTGTAGCTTCGTTTTTCAGCTCAATGGATTCAATAAACCGCGATTTATACGATGAAATGCTTGCCATAAAAAAGCCGGAAGATATTGAAAAGTTTATCAGGAAATCATTTTTAGCTACCGAAGTTTTCAGTGAAATGGCCGGGCAAGATAAGCCTTTCGATATCGAGAAAACCTTGAACAAAAATCTACTGGATTCTTTACTTAACGACGAACTCAGACAAAAAGGCATCAAAACAAAGTTTGAATATGGTGTTTATAGCAGTCAGCAAAATAAGATGATTATCGAAAAAACAGGTCAATACCAGCCCCAGCTTTTAAAAAACAGCTTTGTTTTTACACTCTATCCAAACGAGTTTCTGACAAATCCCAATTATTTAATGATTTATTTTCCCTACGAGATCAGGTTTTTGTTAAAGGAAATGTCGTCGATTATCCTGATATCCCTATTACTTATTATTATTTTGATGATGCTGTTTACTTATGTCATAAAGGTTATCGTCTGGCAAAAAAAGTTATCGGAAATGAAAAATGATTTCATTAACAACATGACCCATGAAATCAAAACACCCATTTCGACCATCTCATTGGCTTGTGAGGCCTTGTCGGACCAGTCGGTTAAAAGACATGAAGCACTGGCCGAGAACTATCTGAGGGTAATTTATGACGAAAATAAACGCCTGGCGGATATCACCGAAAAAATATTACAAGCTGCAACTTTTGATCAGGGTGAACTTAACCTTAAATTAGAGTTGATCGATATCGAGGAGGTGATCGACAATGTAATCAACAACATTGGAATCCAGGTAGAAGTCAAGGATGGCAAAATAATCCGTGATTTCAGAGCATCGAAAACTGCAATTACCGCCGATAAGATGCACATTACAAATGTTATTTCCAATCTTGTGGATAATGCGAATAAATATTCACCAAGAAGGCCTGTAATAACGATTTCCAGCGAAAACTATTCTGAGGGCATAAGAATTAGCATCGAAGATAATGGCATTGGCATCAGCAAAGAAAACCAGAAAAAAATATTCGATAAATTGTATCGTGTCCCTACCGGAAACATTCACGATGTTAAAGGCTTTGGCCTAGGGTTGAGTTACGTTAAAGCAGTTGTTGAAAAGCATAAGGGTAAAATAACTGTGGATAGCGACCTGAGAAAGGGTTCAACATTCAGGATGTATTTGCCTTTTTAATAATTGGGAATAAAAAAACCGGATAAAATGTAGCGTATCTAAAAAAATGTTAATTTTACAATTCATTTTAAGGTTAAAATCTAATTTTCCTTGACTATGGAAACCGAAAAAATAAAAGTATTACTCGCTGAGGATGATAAAAATCTTGGCAATGTTCTAAAATCCTACCTCGAAGTTAAGGGTTTCGAAACAAATTTATGTATTAACGGCCAGGAAGCATTTAATGCCTTCGAAAAAGGCGGTTATGGGTTTTGTATTGTTGATGTAATGATGCCGGTGAAAGATGGATTTACCCTTGTAAAAGAAATCAGGGAGAAAGATAAGCACATACCTGTTCTTTTCCTTACAGCCAAATCGATGCAGGAAGACAAAATGAAGGGATTCCAGGTTGGTGGCGACGATTATCTTACCAAACCGTTCAGTATGGAAGAACTTTTAATGCGGATGCAGGCCATATTAAGAAGGGTAAATGAAAGAGCTGGCAACGAAATCAGAAATAATGTTTTTCAGATTGGCCAATACCAATTTGATTTTAACCGGCAAATATTAAGAATTAGTGATAAAGAACAAAAGCTTACCTCAAAAGAAGCCGCATTGCTTCGCCTTTTGGCGATCAATCTCAACCAGGTACTCGACCGCAGCTATGCATTAAAGGAAATCTGGAACGACGACAGTTACTTCAATGCCCGTAGCATGGATGTTTACATTACCAAATTAAGGAAGTTCCTGAAATTAGACCCTACTGTTGAGCTGATTAATGTTCATGGCATTGGTTTTAAATTAGTTACCAATAATTGATTTCCTAAAAATTTCCGGTTTAGTGTTTGAGAAAAATTTCCCATTAGGGATTTTTCCCTTTTATTATCTTTCTGATATACGAGGTAAATTTTAAGGATTATTTTTCACGTTCCCCGAAACCCGAATTAATAATTTAGTACTTCTTTCAGCCTGGATAATCCGTTTTTGCTAACGTTTATTTCTTTCCCGTTTTTTAAAATTATTATATAGCTATCTTTTGAATAAGGCTCGAGTTTTGAGATTTGGTGAATGGACACGATGAACGACCGATGTACACGGACAAATAATTCGGGGTCGAGATGGTCCTCAAAAAACCGCATTGTTTTTTGTTTGATATAGCAGCCATTTTTGGAGTTGATTTCAACGTAATCGTCGGCAGCTTCAATATAATCGATGTCAGTAACCGGAATTACATCTACCCGGGTACCCGTTTTTACAACAATACGGTTTAACATTTCAGGCGATCCGGCAATTTGGTCGCCGAGTGCAGAAAGTCCATTTTTTATTGAAACTGAAGGACCAAGTTTTTCAATTGCTTTGTTTACCGCTATATCAAAACGGTTTTGACTGTAAGGTTTCAGGAGGTAATCGACGGCGCTGTGCTCAAAAGCGCTGATGGCAAAATTGTCGTGAGCTGTCGAAAAAATAATGAGGGGTTGTTCATCCAGTAGTTCGAGTAATTCAAAGCCATTAATTTTTGGCATCTGAATATCCAAAAACAACAATTGTGGCTTGTATTTACCGATGGCTTTCAAACCTGTGAAACCATTTTCACATTCGGCTACTACTTCAATCTGAGGGAATGCTTCAAGATATTTTAAGATCACTTTCCTGGCCAGTTCCTCATCATCGACGATAATGGCACTTATTTTTTTTGCAGGATCAGGCTTATTCATCCAAATAAATTTGGATTCAAAGCTACGAAAAAAAACAACGGCAATTAATAGTGCACCAACCGGATTATTGAGGAATGGTTATCTGGACTTCAAAAATATCCCTGTATTTTACGATGTTCAATAAATCGTGTCGTTTAAAAATAAGCTGAAGCCTTTTACGGATATTTTCCAGACCAATGCCTTTGCCTTTACGCGAGAGATCTCCGGGAGTGAAATTGTTGCTGATATGAATTTTAAGTTCGCCGCCTTCGAAGAAGCATCTGGTCGAAATGGTCACCGCATTGGTACTTTCATTAACACCATGTTTCACGGCATTTTCGTAAACCGGTTGCAAAATCATATTGGGCATCAACAATTTCAGGCATTCTTCATCAATATCTTCATCAAGCACCAAACGTGAGCCAAACCTGATTTTTTCGATGTCTAAATATTTCCTGATGTTGTTTATTTCGTCCTGAAGGCTGATTTTTTCGTTTTCGTTATTGCGAACTGTATAGCGCAGAAAATCCGAAAGTTCCAACACCATTTCCCTTGCTCTTTCGGGTTCGGTAATAATAAGTGAATTGATGGAATTTAAACTGTTAAACAAAAAGTGCGGGTTAATCTGTGACTTCAACAGGTTTAGCTCCGATTCCTGCAGTGTTTGCTTTAGAAGCGTTTCCTGCATCAGCTTTTCCTGGTAGTTTTTATAATAGTTAATCAGGTAATAAACCATTACCACAACATTGTAAAGCAAAATTCCGTAAACAAAGCGCCAGGCCAGCGATTTTTCGAGAAATGAAGCATAAACTTCATTTTCGCTAAAAACCGAGGTCAGGATAAAATAGCCACCGAACAGCCACATCAATACAATGATGCCCCCGGTGACTATATGGTCGATAAGCACGAGATGATACGACTCATCGTCGAAGGCAAGGTATCTGACAATGTACCATATGCCTATGCCAAACGCTGAAAGCAAAGCCGTATAAATGAACGCATCAGCAATGGAAATAATCAGATTGATGTCGAAAAAAAAGAAAAGGATTACAAAATGCAGCACGCCAATAAAAACCCAGGAACTGATATAAACCAGGGAACTTTTACGATAAGAGATGATTGGGTTAAGCATTTTTCATATTATTGAATTCATATAATTCGCAAGTAAAAATTGAATAATGAAGTTGTGCACAGCAACAAGCCTTTCGGAACAGAACTCAGGAAAGGCTTGTTTTATGAGGATAATTAATAACTTTTAATTTCACCCCCACCGAAAATGACCAGTCCTTTTACAACAATTTGTTTGTTGTAATCGGAAGCTACTACTTTTTGATGATACCGTTTATCCGAAAAACCGCCAAAAATGGCAACAACATCTATGCGGACATCCCAGTCGGGGGGGACGATAATGGTGGAGCCACCAAACATATAAAATACCTCAAGCTGATTCCGGCCAGTTGAAAGTTCTGCCTTCGTAAGATTTATCTCAGAACCTCCAAAAATGCTTGTAATTTTTCCTCCCCTGAAGTTTTTACTGGTAATCTGTTTTTCGCTTCCACTAAAAATGCTCACTTCGTCGATAGTGTCGGCATCATCCACCGTAGTTGTGTTTCCATCATCAAAAACTGTTGTTTTCCCGTCGCTGAAGGTGTAATTTTTTCTGCGGGTGTGATTGTAAAGTATTGAAATCCCAACTATAATCAGGATAGAAGGCCAGATAACACTCCAGACATGGAATGGCAGATGGTCAAATTTATTGACCAGAAAAAGGCTGCCGACGAGGATCAGGATAACCCCACCGGTTTTATGCTGCGATGAGGTAAGGTTATAAATACCGATGACGATAAGCAGCATTTGCCATGAAATGAAGAAACGGCTCAGATCGTATGGGATTGCCCCTAAACTTTCGAGCAACAAAAATACTCCGGCACCTATAATGAGCAAGGCGAGGAGCAATGTCCGGGATTGATTTTGTGTTGACATAATTTCAGTTTTTTAGTTTGGAACAAAATTTTAATTCAAAAGAACAAAGCAAAAGTAGGACGATCAGGCAAGTGAAATCAATTTAAAATCGGTGACCAACGGCCCGGAACCGGTGAATGAAGGAAATGGATAAGCTAAATAGAAAGACCGGCAATTAAGGCATCAGATTAATCAGTAACGTAAATCGTGTGGTGATGAAATGAAGGGCAGTGTTTCAGGTCAAATTTTACTTCGAATAGTACTCAATAGCCCTGATTACCATTCTCATACAAATATCATGCTCATAATCAATTCTTTGTGCCCAATTGCCGTGTTTGTCGTATTTATAAATAAAGTCGTTATGCTCATAATGAAAATGATAGTATGATTTAAAAGAATCATTGATATTCTCCTCAATTAAATTTCCAGAACTATCATTCTTATAAACTGTAAGGATTGTTTTACCGCTTGATGAACGAAAAAACCATTCAATCCTGTTGCAATTATCGTCATATTTGAACATGTCAATTGTTCCATCGGAGTAATCGTATTCTACCGGATTTCCTTTTTCATCTCTTTTGATGGATATTTGATACAATTCACGACCCATAAGATCATAGATGGTTTCCTCGATCGGCAGGCCCTCCGGGTTGTTTTTATAGGTTATTGCGCACATTTCCCCCCAACTGTATTTAACTGACTCAATAATAAAAGGTTTCCTGTCAATTGTCGTTTCCGGATCAAACCTTACATAAACCGATTCTGTCATATTATTCACATAATCATTACTGCCAGTGAATTTGCAATAAACTGATCCATCGGAATTATATTCGGTCACCTGAGTTATATTACCCTTTTGGTCAAAAACAACTTCCTGATCGTTAAAAATGGAGTCGTTTATTTTGGCTCCTTTTTTGATTTTACCAAAAGCTTCATGTACTGAATAGTATGTGTCTCTGTATGATTTAACCTTACCATTCAGCTTTTGCCCATAGCTAAAATGAATTGGAAGCGAAAATATCAAAAGAAGTATAATTATATAAATTGCTTTCATCATCAGTTTTTAACTTTTGCAACCTGCTTAAATATCTCAGAATTGCAAATCTTAATCTTTGTGAACTTAGTAAAACTTGTTTTTAATTTTGGCGCAAAAATATTTAAATTAAGTAAAAAAGAATTCCCGGCATATTCACAGGGTGAAAGAATGTAATATGATTTGAAATTCGTAACATACGGGAGGTGAGAAAGCCATCTTTTGCTTTGGCTTCCAGGCAGATGTAAGCCAGATCCTGAATCATTTGACCAGTATCATTTCTATTTCGGGTGTGATACTGGCTGGTTCTATTTATAAATTTTTTCTAATTCCCAACACCGGTCCAATTCCTGTCGTATTTCGCAGATGCGATACGAAAGCCAACTGATGAATGGAAACACCGCCCGGTTAATCGCTTATTTTTTGAAGTTCGCTTCTAAAGCGGATTATTTTTTCGGAATTTCCCCAAAATAATTCACAGCCACAAAATGGGGGCCAGGCTCCGGGTGAAATAGCTGATTGCTGGCATTGGTAAAGCGTGCGGCATCCATTTTAAACAGAAACATCCACCTGGCCGGAGACTATGGTTTATTAATACAGCTGCTTTTGCTATGGATTGGTAAGGATAAAAATTCAATAAATGGAAACGATGTGTCAGGGAAAGAAAATAATTTTTTTGGTTGACTCTCAAATATTTGCATTGCGTTCGCCAAAGTTAATTCTTTTCCATTCAGGTTTAAACATTTTCAAATAATCAGATTATATGTGTTTTTGGATTTTTGGCGATGAAGTCTTGAGAAAGTTGCGCGCGATTGAAGGTGGTTTTTGGACAGGAACGTTAAACCAACCCCAAAAAAATCGGTTTGCATTATTTGCTTTCATAAAATAAGGCGATTAATTGCCAGGGTAAATTTCAAATCTTGCATAAGCCGGGAAAATTTATTTCCAGAAATCACAGATGCTTTCAGTGCAGCAAAATTTTCCTACGGTACCTCCTGTCCTGCAGATGCACTCCAGATCCTGAACCATTGGTCGCGCGTCATTTCTATTCCGGTAGCAATGCCGGCAGATTTTATTCTTGAAATTTTTCCTGTTCCCAACACCGGTACAATTCCAGCCGGATGGCGCAGCAGCCAGGCCAAAGCCACCTGATCGATATCAATGCCACCGAGTTCAGTGCCAATTTTTTGCAGTTCGCTTCTGACGTGGATTGTTTTTTCGGAATTCCCCCAAAATAATTCACCGCCACCAAACGGTGACCAGGCCATGGGTGAAATCGTAAATTGCTGGCACTGGTCCAGTGTACCATTGTGCAAGGCGTCCATTTTTAAAACAGAAATCTCAAGCTGGTTTGTGACCAGGGGGAAGTCAAGCACCGATTGCAACAGATCAAACTGAAAAGGTGAAAAATTGGAAACCCCGAAATGCCTTACTTTTCCTGAATTTTTTAGCAGCGAAAAGGCTTCGGCAATTTCTTCTGCGTTCATCAACGGGTCTGGACGGTGGATGAGCAGTACATCAATAATACCAGTATGTAAACTTTTTAACGAATTTTCGACCGATTGCAGAATATGTGTTTTCGAGGTATCATAGGAATGAAATGAGTTTCCGGGTCTTTTTTCCGAAACCAGTTTAATACCGCATTTGGTTACGATTTCCATTTTATCCCTCAGCGAAGGCTCTTCTGCAATCGCTTTGCCGAACAATTCCTCGCAGGTGTAGCCACCATAAATATCGGCATGATCAAAAGTAGTAAACCCCATTTCGACAGACTGCCTGATAAATCCAGTGATCTGAGCAGTATTCATGTTCCAGTCGTTGAGCCGCCATAAACCCAGTGCAATTCTCGAAAACTTGGGACCTTCGTTGGAAATTCTGATGCGTTGCATAATTTTCGGTTTTGAATAAAGCGTGTTGAATTTTAATCGCAACCTTCAAACGAAACACTGCACGAATTGTTAACTTTTACAAAATAAGATTTCCCCGGCTTTAGTGAAGGCAGGGTGTTGATATTGAGTGTGGGCCAGTAAATTCCTGTTCCTGCCACATCTTTAACAATCGTAAGATTTGTTCCTACTGAAGAAAACAAACTTGCTGTATTTACCTCGCAACTGCTAAGGACCGGCAAAATATTCCATCCTGCCAGAAGGTCCACAACTTTATCCGTAACAGGAATACCCGAAAATGGAATACTGGCATTTTGATCAGACTTAATGATATATCCCTGGTTAGGATTCCAGTTTACGATGGTATTAATATTTCCGGCAGGCCAGTAAACATGCTGCAAATCAAGCAAAATCTGAAAGTTGATTCCAAGTGGTGCCATTAAATTTTCGACATCCGGATTGGTAAGGTTTTGATAAGAAGAAATACCGCTCCAGCCCGGATTAACGGCAATGTTTTGCGTTGTTGTAGGATGTGCCTGTTGAACCAGGGTAATGGTTTCCGAATTTTTATTCTCCACAAGTAAAATATTATCAATGTACCAATCCCATAAACCCCACGACTCGCCCTCAAAAAATAAGCATAGTCTGAATTGTTGGGAGCCGACGGCAGCATTTTCGATTTCGAGATTTACAGTTTGAGCATAAATATCCGAGGTCACAAACACCGACCATACCGTTTCCCAATTTGCCCCTCCATCGCCTGATACAGCAACACCAAAAGTATGAGAATATGAAGTATTAAAAAAGTAAAGTGCCTGTTTAAATGCAAGCGAAAGTTTGGTCATGCCACTTGTATTAAAGGATGGCAATGCCATACGTGTAATTCCTACGAAACCCGGATAGTATGTTAGATGAAGGTATGGTGCCGGTGCACCTACCGATGCCGGATAAGTTGAAATACTCCAGTGCTGTTGTCCCAATCCCTGAACTTCCCAGCCTGCCGGAATTACATTTCCCGAAAAATCTTCATAAACCAAAGGCACATAACTTCGCGGCAACAAAGAATTTCCGGAAGATTTTCCGGCACCGGCTTCAGGAATAGTAGCAATTATTTCGGCAGTTCTGGTTTGTGGTAGCGGATTCTGACTAAACAAAGCCGAGAAACTTCCGTTTCCGGTTCCCTGATCGGTGGAAATGGTTAGCCAATCGGCGCTTTCGGAAATACTCCAGCTTTTATTGCTGATTATCGAAAAATCAGTACTTCCTTGGTTCCAGTCAACTTCACTTAGTTGTGGATCAATCGTTAAAATCGGGTAAGCCAGCGGCACAAGTTCAATCACCGAAACGGCGTAATGCTGCATATCGGCGTAAATGCCGCCCCAGGTAAGTTCGCTCAGGCCGTAATCCCACGTATTGTGCACATAAGCTGTTTGTGAAGCATCATCATAACCCAAACCTAAAACGCTGTGACCAGCAAGTTGAAGAATTACGGGGCGACCGGCATCTATCTGCTGTTTGTACTGTTCAAAAGTAAAACCCTGGGTATTGCCCTCATATCCATAAATATATTGATTGTAATAGCCAAAAACCCGTTCGCCTCTTGACTCGAAAAACAACCTTAAACCGTAGTTTCCATCCGACCCATCAACGCCTGTAAATGGTGAGCCTCCCATATAAAAAACATAAATTGTTGAACCGTCACTATTGCCAAATTCTGATTGGTTTGTTTTCATGAAATCGCCTGTACAGTCGCCATATTCGTGCTGTGACCAGTTTCCGATATAAGGATCGGGATCGCCATTCCCGGCATTTATCCAGTAATCGTCAACATGGCCTTTAATGGCTCTGCCATCAAGACCAAGACGGGTGGCGCTCAACGGGCATAACGAACGTGTTTCGCCATTTATAACCACCTGACCCCAGACACTGTTGTCCATCGGGGCTACACCACCATTCGTTGGTCCGGTGTAGATTTCGGGGTAACCGTTATTGTCGTAATACCCGGCCATCATAGCTGCTGAGGTGGCTGAACAGCCAAACGACCAGTCGTAAGCCGGAACATTTGGAAGCATCACCGCCGCATCGGTAGGATGGGCTTCGGGCATCTTATATTTTCCGGGAAGTACACCGGGAACTTTTACTACCACAACTTGTTTTCCTGTTTGATCGAAATAAGAATCGATCACATTTGGGTTTGAAAATACTGTGGAATCGAATTTTGATACCGAAGAGTCACTCATTTTTTTATGCTGAGGAAAAGTCTTTTCAACGCCTGTGACCATTAATAATCCGATCAGAATTGCCTTTAAATATGAATTAAATTTTATCATAGTTTTTTGTGTAAATTATGCTTCAAAAATAAAAAATTCCGGCTGGTTTTCAAGAACAGGAATTATTTTAAATATATCCGGTTTAATTCCAATAATCCGAAACCTTAAATCCGGCAACCAAATTCCTGATTTACACGGCTGTTTATTCTTTGATCCATTTGCCTGGTTGGGTGTAACCATTATCAAGTGTTATCTGGTAAAAATATATTCCGATTGGCAGTGCTGTTGTATTTATCTCCAATTCGGTGTCCTGATTGTATAATTCAATTATTTTTTTCCCAACAAGATTAAAAAGTGTAAAAGTTAATGGATGTCGGGGATCAGGGTTTTTGACAGAAATCACATTTTTACCGGGGTTGGGATATATTTCAAAAGAAATTCCCGTAAGCAAATTCGGATCATCAATTGATGTGGTAATTAAACCCAACCCGCTTAAATCGGCTTTAACAAGTCTTGCATTAGAACCGCGACCGGCAAAAAAGTACCCTGATTCGCCGTCGATCAGAACATCATAAGCACAATTATTGGGTGCTACATTATTCATGTGCCATTCTTCAACTCCGTCGCAATCTGTTTTTAAGTAAAAGAATGCAGAACTCCAATTTGTTGATGATAAAGGAACTATTGATCCGCAAATGATGAAGCCACCCTCTGTTGTTTGTTTGAAACTGAATGCTTTGTCCTCTCTGGGAAGTTCTGAAAATACTGATTGTACAAGGGTATTTGAAGCATCAAATTTCCATAATACAATATCAATGCTGCTGTTTGCTGGATTATAACCGTTTCCGATTATAGAAGCGTTGCCATCTTCGCCGATAATTATCTTTTTCCCTTCACAGTATTCAATATCCGAAAAATATTCCTTCAGGAGGTTTCCCACAGTATCGACTTCGAAAAAGAACATTTTATCAGGTGAATCAATGTATCCAAAATAATTAAACGATGCAGTTGTTGTTCCGGTTATCATGTAATTCCCCTGAGGATTTTTTATGATTGAATTAGCCCTTGAATTTTGATCGGTTAAATATTCTTTCTTCCATAAAAATGTTCCATTTGTATCCACTACCAAAAGGGTTGTCTTTGTATAAAATTTTGTCAGCGAATCTTCTTCGTAATAATTGGTGCTTCCAACAGCGATAAGATTTCCATTATCGATAATTAAGTCATTCACCCATCCAATGTTTTCGTAATGTTTTGCAAAAACCGTATCTCCGCTATTGTTCAATTTCAGTAACCGGCAATCATTGGTGATTTCCTCCCATTTGCTATACTTCTTCGAATCGGTAGGAATTGGTAGTAAAGGATTAAAGCAAAAAGAATAATAACTGTTTTCGTTAAGCTTTACCAGCGTATGGGTAAATTGCTGATAGGAATCCGGAAAATCATAAGAATGGGTCCAACGTTCATTTCCTGCGGTATCAATGCTCATAAATCCCGGTGAATACCCATACCAGCCAGACTCCGCATAACCGGCAAGGTATATTTCATTGTTGCCGGTTCGCAACACTTTCGTAAAAATGCCATGATCTTTACCTGGAAATGAATATACATTATCCCAGGTTAATGTTTGCGCATTAATTTGAAACAAAGGGAGTAAAAAAAGCTGAAGCAACACTAAATGCACGATAAAGCGTTTCATAACACATAGATTTTAGGATTATAAAATTTCTTTCGAAATTACTTCAAACAAGGCGTATAGAGATAAAGCAAAACAACCAATAATTGTTAAAATATGTTAATATTACACATATTTCGAATAAGCTGCAATTTTGAAATGGAACCCGGTTCATACAAAAATGCAGGAACCGTTGTAGGAAACAAAAAACGCCTTCTGAAAAGGTGGTCAGCTATAATTTCAGAGATAGAAAAACCCGTCATTCCTCTTCTCTGGTAAATGACGGGTTTTATAAACGGACCATCCCTAAACCCTCTTAAACACCAGCGCCGTACGGTTAGGAATATAGACTTTCAGAAAATGCCTGCCTTCGGTTTCGTTGTACATCGTGGTGTAAGCAATCGAATCGTCAACGCGGTTATGGCCTCCAAAATCCGGTGAATCGGAGTTAAGGATGATTATGTAATCGCCGTAATCCGGTACAAAAAATTCGTAATCGGGCAAAGATTGGTTTATGTGGAAGTTAAAGACAAACACAAGGCCGGCCTTTTCGTAAACGATGGTTTTGTTCCAGTCGTCGGATTTAATCAAATCGCCATAGCCGGCATTTAAAATCTTGTTGTCGCTGATCAGTTTGATCATGGCTTTGTCGAATTCTGCCAAGAACTGGTATTTCAAGTCATGATTATCCCGTAACGACCACTGCCTGCGGGCATAATGATAACTCCAGCCGTTGCCCTCGCGTGGGAAGTCGATCCATTCGGGGTGGCCGAATTCGTTTCCGATAAAATTCAGATAAGCCTGTCCTCCCACTGTACTCGTGATTAACCGGATCATTTTGTGCAGGGCCATGCCCCGATCGATCACCAGATCGGGATCGTCTTTGTGCATGTGAAAATACATTTCTTTGTCCATTAGCCAGAAAGCAATGGTTTTGTCGCCAACCAGCGCCTGGTCGTGCGACTCGGCGTAACCAATTGTGCCTACATCGGGCCGCCGGTCGTTAAGTGTAAACCAGATTTCGTCCATGTTCCAGTCTTCATCCTTTTTTTCTTTCAGTGTCCTGATCCAGAAATCGGGAATGCCCATCGCCAGACGGTAATCAAAACCAATTCCGCCATCCGGGATGGGGATGCAAAGTCCCGGCATTCCACTCACATCTTCGGCGATTGAAATGGCGTCTTTTTTTACCTTATGAATTAGCGTGTTCGCCAATTGAAGGTAAGTGATTGCATCCCATTCAACGCCATCGGTAAAATATTTATCCCGGCTGTCGAAGGCCGTCATACCGTGATGGAAATACATCATTGAGGTCACGCCATCAAAACGGAAACCATCGAAATGGAACTCCTGCAACCAATATTTAACATTAGAAAGCAAAAACTGAAGTACCTCAGTTTTGCCGTAGTCAAATAATTTTGAATCCCAGGCCGGATGAATGCCCCGATCGCCGGCATGAAAATACTGATGGTCGCTGCCATCAAACTCATTGAGGCCTTCGTGAATATTTTTTATCGTATGCGAATGAACAATGTCCATAATTACTGCGATGCCCATGCCGTGGGCTTTTTTAATCAGGTGTTTCAATTCTTCCGGTGTTCCGAAGCGGCTGGAGGCAGCAAAAAAATTAGAAACATGGTAGCCAAACGATCCATAATAAGGGTGCTCGGCAATGGCCATCACCTGGATTGCGTTGTAGCCGGCATCTTTAATCCGGGGAAGTGTATATTCGGCAAATTCGATATAAGTTCCCACACCGTATTTCTCCTGGGCCATCCCAACATGACATTCATAAATGAGCAATTCTTCTATTCCAGCGGTTACGAAATGGTCATCTTTCCAGGAAAATGGTTTTTCGGGCATCCAGAGCTGAGCCGTAAAATCTTTGGTATTGTCGTTCTGGACAACCCGGGTAATAAATGCAGGTATCCGTTCTTTCCATCCATTGGCAGCATGGACAAGCACCTTTAAAAGGCTGCCATGTTTGAAAGAATCCTTATAAATTTTTTCATCCAAAAATATTTCCCAAACGCCGAACTCATTTCTTCCCAGGGGATGCGAATTGCGGTTCCAGCCATTGAAATCGCCAAACAGGAAAAGTTCGTATGCGGCAGGTGCCCATTCCCTGTAATACCATCCTCCGGCTTTTTTATCGTAGTGGATTCCAAAGTATTTATAGGCATCAGCAAAATTCAGGAGGCTGCCAAAGTCGTTTTCGATTTGTTTCAAACGGTTTTTGTACCGGAGCAGACGGTTACTAATCTCTCCTTCAACCGGAATCAGCCATTCGTCGCTTTCGACGAGCGCCAGTCGGTTTTTAATATTTTTATATTTCGCTTTTTGCATTTTCTTAATAATTTTGTAAAACTTTCGATAAAAGTACAATTCATTTATTTAATCAATGGAGCAGTACGGAGAAATATTTTTCTTCATCAATAAAGATGTAAAAGAATGAAATACAAATTATTATTGTCCAACCTATTATTCTCTTGCCTGCTATTTTCGATAGGTTCAGCGCAAGAATGGGAATTTGTGTACGCCACAGAACATCCCAATGGTCTGCAAGATGTTAATTTTGGTTATGACGTTGATATTTCGGATAATTATGCAATTGTAGGAGCACGTGAAGAAAACGGTGATAGTACTAATTTGGTAAGTGCCGGTGCAGCATATATTTACCGGAGAGTTGGGGAAACATGGCAAATGCAGCAGCGAATCGTACCTGAATTGCAAAAGGCCATGGTCTGTTTTGGATACTCAGTGGCAATAAACGATAACTTTGCTATTGTCGGAGCTTTATTTGAAAATGCTGCCTATATATTTAGAAACGTTAATGACGAATGGATTCAGGTAAATCGACTTATTGGACCCGACCAGGAAGGATATGAGTGGTTCGGAATCTCTGTGGCAATTTCAGCAAATTTTGCAATTGTTGGCTCATATTATGATGATAAGGATGAGAATGGTCAAAATCATCTTGAGTTTGCTGGATCGGCATATATTTTTAAAAACAACAATGGCAACTGGGAATTTAATCAGAAGATTGTGGCGTCCGATCGAATTGGAGGCCAATGGTTTGGTGCCATATTAGATATAACTGATCAGTTTGCTGTGGTAGGTACCGTTTTTGAAAGGCGTGATGAAAACAGTCTTAATTCAATTCAAGGTGCTGGTGCAGCATACATTTATTCAAATACAAACAATAATTGGTCCCAGGTACAGAAAATTGTAGCCTCTGATAGGAGTCAGTTTGCGGCTTTTGGAGGCAGTGCCTCGGTTTACGGAAATACTGTGGTGATTGGTTCTGAAAAAAATTATCAGACTTACGTTTTTGATTATTCTGACGGTTTTTGGACACAAACACAATTTATTCAATCCGAAGCCTCGCAATCAGATGGAGAAAGCCTTGTATCAATTTATGGAGATAAATTATTGATCAACTATTACGGTTTATACAGAGAAGCACATTTTTATGCAAGGGTTGATGGGGTTTGGTATCCTTCACAACTACTCATTCCTGATGGCTCACAATATACTTATTTACGGTATGCTTGTTCACTCAGTGCTTATAATGCCATTTTTTCTGGAAAACAGGAACCTGAAAAAGATATGGTACTTATTAGTTTTGATCGCAGTAATAGCTCGGTGGAACAAGAAACCCAACAAAACTTTAGGTTTTCACCAAATCCAGTGTCGGGTACACTTTTCATAACTGCACCGGAAACACAATACCAAAAGTATCAATTGAAAATATTTAATGCCTTTGGTGAAATTGTTTATCAGAACCCCATCGTTTTACATGAAACGCAAATTGATATGAGCAAATTGTTTTCCGGAGTTTACATTGTTGAAACGTCTTCCGGCCTTATCAAAAAGTATTGGAAATTTGTTAAAATTTAAATAAAACAAAGTTGTTCAATAGCTCGCGGAATATTTTAAATCTTGTTTATCATCCGGTTTGATCAGCTTTTTATTCTTGAACAAATCGAAACTCAGCGAAAAGTAAAACACATTGGCCTCAAGGCTTTCATAGGGTCTGGTTTCGACACCATCATTGGTTTCTTTAAAATCTTTGTTAAAAAACCCGGTAAGATAATATTTGAATTTAAGATTGGTTCCATAGGGTAAATTAATCCCAAGCATCACAGTATGATAAACTGATGGCACCCGCTTGCTGAACCATACGTTAAACTTGTCAGTTTTCCTTTCGTCGGTAAACGTTTTTTTCTTGTAATTAACCGGGAATTCAATTTCGTAACCCCCATAAACAAACATATTGTCCATCTGGCCTATTTTTATGCCAACAGGGATACCAACGGTATAATTCCTGAATTTCTTCTTGATATTTGTGTTGGGTATATTGTAAATGAAACCCACATTGCGCAGGTTCAATCCGGAAAAAATGCCAAAAGCATTACCTTTATCAAGATTTACAAGATTTTGAAAATTCCAGAAAGGCGACCACCGCAAAACATTGCCTGATTCGCTGCCATTGTTGCTGATGGATGCAAAGGAAAAGATCATTTCACCGCCGGATGTGGTGTAAACCTTTTTGTTCTGGGCATTTAGCGTAAAACATCCCATCATTAAAACCAGGATAACTGCTGTAATTTTTGTCTTCATTATTTTGTTTTAAAATACTTTTCAAAAATAGATCAATATTTTTTAAATCCTGAAGATTGTAATTCGCAAACAGGAAATTTCACAAAGCCTGTGAAAATTGTCTTTTTCAAAATTTTTACCCATACAATTTTAAAAGCATTATTTTTGCAAAAAATGGCCCCATAGTTCAATGGATAGAATTTCAGATTCCGGTTCTGAAGATATGGGTTCGAATCCCGCTGGGGTCACTTGTAAAGGCATCATTCGAAAAAGAATGGTGCCTTTTGGTTTGGTGCTACTGCATATTCGATTTGAAGATTGGATTTCCTGCAAAACCAATCCCACTTTAGCTTAGTTTTGTATCCTTCATCATAACCAGTATGATATGCTGCTATTAGGTTTCGATATCGGAAGTTCATCTGTAAAGGCCAGTATCATCAAAGTAGAAACCGGCCAATGTTTGGCCTCAGCCTTTTATCCTTCAACCGAAATGGAAATCATTTCAATAAAAAAGGGATGGGCAGAACAGGATCCGGAAATGTGGATACGCAACCTGATTGCTGCTGTTGATGCTATCAGGTCAGGTTATAAAACCGACATATCAGAAGTGGCAGCCATCGGTATTTCTTACCAGATGCATGGCCTGGTTGCCGTTGACAAATCAGGAAAACCGGTAAGGAATGCAATCATCTGGTGCGACAGCCGGGCCGTTGAAATTGGAGAGCGTGCTTTTTCTGAACTTGGCAAAGAATTTTGCCTATATAACCTGCTGAATTCTCCCGGAAATTTTACAGCATCAAAGTTGGCCTGGATAAAACAAAATGAACCGGAAAATTTCTCTAAAATCCATAAAGTGATGCTTCCGGGCGATTATGTTGCTTTCCGGCTTACAGGTGAAATATGTACCACAGCATCAGGCCTTTCCGAAGGCATTTTCTGGGATTTTACAAAAAATAGCTTTTCACAAGCTTTATTGAATTATTACGGCATCGATAACTCAGTATTGCCCGGGATCGTCCCAACTTTTTCGAGACAAGGGGGATTATGCTCAGAAATAGCTAAAAGGCTGGGAATGAAGACGGGAACGCCGGTTGCATACCGGGCCGGAGACCAGCCCAACAATGCATTTTCCCTAAATGTGTTACAGCCGGGCGAAATTGCTGCCACAGCAGGCACTTCCGGCGTAGTTTACGGAGTAACCTACAAAAAAGATTTTGATCCCCTTTCGAGGGTGAACACCTTTTTACATGTCAATCACACATTGGAGGATCCCAGACTGGGCATCCTGCTTTGCATCAATTCCACCGGCATTCTTAACTCGTGGGCAAAGCACCAGTTTATGCCTGCTGGCATAAGCTACGATGAGATGAACCTTTTGGCCCAAAAGGTAAGCGCCGGTTCTGAAGGCTTACTTGTTTTTCCTTTTGGAAATGGAGCGGAGCGAATTCTTCAGAATAAAAATCCGGGAGCAAGCATAAAAGGTCTGAATTTTAACATTCATAACCGAAACCATTTTCTTAGGGCTTTACAGGAGGGCATTGTGTTTTCGCTGATTTATGGCCTGGAGATCATGCAAAAAATGGGGATGGAACCCAAAGTGATCAAGGCTGGATATACCAATATGTTTCTGAGTAAAGTTTTCCGTGAAACCTTCGCCAGCCTGAGCGGTGCAAGCATCCAGCTTTACGATACCGATGGGGCACAGGGTGCTGCCAGGGGTGCCGGTTTGGGAATCGGGCTGTATAATAACACAGAGGAAGCCTTTAGTAACCTGAGGGTTTTGAAAATGGAGGAACCTGAAGAAAACTTTATACTTCGCGAGGTTTATGCAGAATGGAAAACACAGCTAAGCAGGATTATTGAATAGATAAACATTACCAAACTTATTTGCAATGACTTTTTACAAAGGACAAAAAGCTTATTTTGAGGAGACAGGAGTAATTCCTTTTGAAGGGGAACAAACCAAAAACCCTTTGGCTTACAGATTCTACGACGAAAACCGTATCGTTTCCGGAAAGCCCATGAAAGACCATCTAAAATTTGCCATGGCTTACTGGCATACGTTCTGTAACGCAGGGGGCGACCCTTTTGGAGGCGGAACAAGGATATTTCCATGGAATAACATCAAAGATCCAATCACAAAAGCAAAGGCTAAAATGGATGCCGCCTTTGAATTTATGACCAAAATGGGATTGAAGTATTACTGTTTTCACGATTACGACCTTGTAGAGGAAGCAGATACTATTTCCGAATCTGAAAAACGGCTTCACACCATGGTGAATTATGCCGATGGACTTCAAAAAGCTACCGGAGTGAGGTTGCTTTGGGGGACTGCCAATTTGTTCTCTCATCCACGGTACATGAATGGTGCTGCAACAAATCCTGATTTTAATGTGGTGGCTTATGCCGCCACTCAGGTTAAAAATGCATTGGATGCAACCATTGCCCTTGGCGGGACAAATTACGTATTTTGGGGTGGCCGTGAAGGATACATGAGCCTTTTGAATACCAATATGAAACGTGAACTCGACCACCTTGGAAAATTCCTTGGAATGGCACGCGACTATGCACGCCTCAATGGATTTACAGGCACATTCCTTATCGAGCCTAAACCCATGGAGCCTTCCAAACACCAGTATGATTTTGACGCTGCGACGGTAATCGGTTTTTTAAGAGAATATGGTTTGGACAAAGATTTCAGGTTGAACATCGAGGTTAACCACGCCACACTTGCCGGGCATACTTTCCAGCATGAATTGCAGGTTGCTGCAAATGCCGGGATGCTGGGTTCGATAGATGCCAACCGGGGTGATTCGCAGAATGGATGGGATACCGATCAATTCCCAATTAATCTTTATGAACTTGTCGAAACCATGATGATTATTCTTGAAGCGGGCGGAATTTCCACCGGGGGTATAAATTTCGATGCAAAAGTTCGGCGGAATTCGACCGATCCTGTGGATTTATTCATTGCACATATCGCCGGAATTGACGTTTTTGCCCGGGCCCTCATCGTTGCAGAAAAAATCCTTTCAGAATCGGATTATAAAAAATTTCGTGCCGAACGTTATGCTTCCTTTGATTCCGGCAAAGGAAAAGACTTTGAAGAAGGAAAACTGACCATAGAGGACCTCAGGGAAATTGCTTTAGGAAATGGTGAACCAAATGTAATAAGTGGTCGGCAGGAGCTTTATGAGGCCATGATAAACCTTTATTTTTAATTTCAGTCATGCAGGAAACCAAAGAATTTTCAATTAGTCTGGGCACAGGTGGCAGCACCTTATTTGTTGCAGCCGTTACTTTTGCGGCCACACTTGGCGGATTGCTTTTTGGCTACGACACAGCCGTAATTTCGGGAACTGTAAAATCGCTTCATAAGTTTTTTATCGACAATATGTCATCGGACCCTGAATATGCGCATTCGGTGCTCGTGCAATACAGGCTTGTGGTGGCAACGGTATCCTGCATAATTGCATTGATATTTTCGGGCATGTTGTTCAAAATGTTTGAAAAAAAAATCGCCAGGAATATTGCTGCGATTTTTTTGATTTTATGTATTGTTGCAATTGGAATATTTCTGTCACAATCTTATCAGATTGATGAAAACACATTAAACTCGGTAAAGGGTTTTACTATTTCAAGTGCGCTTGTAGGGTGTATTTTCGGAGGTGCCCTGGCCGGAAGAATCAGTACACTGCTGGGCCGCCGGAACGGACTGATACTGGCCGCGGTACTTTTTTCGGTTTCCGCTCTCGGTTCGGCCTTACCAGATACCATGAATGTGTTTATTACCGAGAACATCATTTCATTTATCATTTACCGCATTATTGGAGGTGTAGGTGTGGGATTGGCTTCGATGCTAACGCCAATGTTTATTGCCGAAATTGCCCCTGCAAACATTCGTGGGAAATTGGTTTCTTGGAACCAGTTTGCCATCATTTTCGGGATGCTGGTAATATATTTCGTAAATTATTTTATTGCAAGGGGAAGACCCGACGAATGGCTTGATACGATTGGCTGGCGATGGATGTTTGCTTCGGAGTTGATTCCAGCCATACTCTTCTTTGTCCTGTTGTTTTTTGTCCCCGAAACTCCACGTTTTCTCATGATGATAAACCATGAAGAAAAGGCCAGGCAGGTTCTCAATAAGATTTACCCGGCTCATCTGACACCACAAATAATCCATGAGATCCACCAATCCTTTACCGGAAGCTCAAGACGGTGGCTTCATTTTGGTTCCACACTCATCGGAATTGGAGTATTGTTATCGGTATTCCAGCAGTTTGTGGGTATTAATGTGGTGTTGTATTTTGCCCCGGAAATTTTCAGAACCCTTGGCTCTGGAACCGATTCAGCATTATTTCAGACGATCCTGATCGGAGCCATTAACCTGCTTTTTACTGTTCTGGCCATATTTACTGTCGATAAGATAGGCCGTAAGATTTTGCAGATAACAGGTGCTATTGGGATGGCTTTTGCAATGATTTCGCTCGGAATCGTTTTTTATCTTCAAAATATGGGCACTTTGGCACTTGTTTTTATGTTGCTTTACATCGCCTCATTTGCCATGTCGTGGGGGCCGGTAACCTGGGTATTGCTTTCCGAAATATTTCCGAACTCCATCCGTGGTGCTATGTCGCTTGCAGTATCTGCTCAGTGGATTGCCAACCTGATGGTTTCATGGACATTCCCCATTTTGAACGATAATATCTGGCTTACCGAAAAATTTCATCACGGTTTTGCTTACTGGATTTATGGTATAATGTCTGTACTGGCTGCTTTTTTTGTATGGAGATTTGTACCCGAAACCAAAGGGAAAAGCCTTGAAGATATCGAAAAAATTTGGAAAAAGCATTGATAAACAGACAGTTTATCCGGGCAATAGGTTTCAGTTTTCGTAATTTTATTACGTTACATTTTCCGGATGCTGGGATAACTTTCTTCCACTAATAAAAATATCAGCGCATTTATATTTGCAGGATAGTGGACAACGGGGTACTAATCATTTCCATATTTTTCAAAAAAGTTTTCAGGGCATCAAAACAAATCCATATTTTTACCTTTGGTTTTGGTTTGATTAAATATCAGCAAATTGGTAAAAAGAGGTTTATCATATCCGTTTTTTCATCTCAGCTTTCTTCTGATTTTATTTACTTCTGCCGTTTCTGTATTCAGTCAGGATTCCACCATCGTTTCACCTTTTCAGAAAGGGCGGGCGCTTTTACTGGTTAATGCAAGTTTAAGTTCATCCTCAGTAAACGAAGGCGCAACTTTTAGCGGCTTTAAATATATTACCAACGATTATTTGCTTGGTGCAGGTGCCTTGAAACTCATCAAAAACCGCTTTGGGATCGGAGGACAATTCTATACCGGACGCACCGAATCGACAGAGCTGGTGAAACTTGAAACCGAGATATTGTATTTTGGCCCATGGGCACGATTTTATTGGAATAATAGCCAGATTGGCAGCCTTTTCCCACAGTTTTCACTTTACTATGTAAACTATTTTTCGAACAGGGAATTCGAAAATCTGGGTACCATTTACCACGAATCATTGCAGGGCAAAGGGATTGGAACTTCACTGGGAGTCGGGTATTCTTATCTGGTCCGCAGCCATGTTAACTTAGAAGTGAGCATGATTTACAACCTTTTTTACCTTTTTGGGAATTTGCAAAATGAGTTGGCGCAATCCGATCAGGAAGTGGATTTTATGCGATCTCAGATTATGTTTACAGTTGCCGTTGGAATTTTATTTGAAAAGCGTAAGAGCCCAAGATGACGTTTTTAAAATTCCATATCGCTCTTTTACTTTTAATAGCGGTTTCGCTGAAGCTGGCAGGACAACAAGAGCAAGTCCGTCACATCGAGACTGACACAATCAACATACGAAAAACAATCCAGCTCATCGGCATCCCACTGGTTTTTTACACGCCTGAAACAAGTGTAGGTCTCGGTGCCGGCGCTCAGATTTTCCTGCTTAACCAAACCAACATTTATAATTCGCGCCTTTCGAATATTTTCGTTTCTACCATTTATACAGTAAAAAAGCAATTTATGCTCGAGGTTCACCCGCAGATTTATTTAAACGCAGGTAATCTTTTTTTAGACGGGCGGTTCAAATACAGGGTTTTTCCAAATTCATTCTGGGGTGTGGGTAATTATGCACCCGAATACGCCAGGGAAGAATACAACATGAAATCATACGAATTCACGGCTGCACTCTTAAAAAGGCTGCCACCCACTTTAAATTTTGGCGTGGAATTCAAATATGAAAACCATACAATGCTCAAAGTTGTAGAAGGTGGCCTTTTAGCCTCCGGAAATATTGCGGGTTCTGAGGGTGCAATTATTTCGGGTCTGACCATCGTTTGTAACCTCGACGACCGCGACAATGTTAATTCGACAGTAAAAGGAAACCTTATCCAGATGAAATCGGGATTTTCGAGCCGGGTTTTTGGGGCGACTTATAGTTTTAACAAGTATACGATCGATTTGAGAAAATACTTTAAAATGTTTGAAAAGAACACTTTTGCTGTTCAGTTTTATGGTGAAAGCACTTATGGTGTTGTGCCATTTCAAAGTCTGGCCTGGCTTGGCGGAGGTGAGAAAATGCGGGGATATTTCAATGGCCGCTACATGGATAAAAGCATGTATGTGTTGCAGGGAGAATATCGTGCGCGCTTTCATCCGCGCTGGACTGCCGCCGGGTTCGGTGCCATTGGCGAGGTGGCCGATTTCCCGCTTTCCTTTTTCGAAAACCCGAAAGTCAGTTTTGGTGGGGGCATGCGGTTTAAAATGCTAAAAGATAATCCCACGGTACTAAGGTTCGATATCGGTTTTGATAAAAACGGCAGGAATGGCTTGTACTTTGGAGTTAATGAAGCTTTTTAAAAATCAAACCTCCTTATTCCATTTTATGAACAAATTCATTTAAAAATATCTTGAAAAAAGTATCGCAAATTTGATTGTCGCTTAAATCGTATTAACCCAACTTGGAAACCATAGATGCTAAACATGCACAATTTCAGGGGCTTGAAAATTTTTGATTTGTTTTTCGGGTAACACGGATTTTTTAATCCAGGGTTGGTATTTATAGTGCAATGCATCATAAATTTCGCGTGCTTTGGCTT
>Ga0172370_10000962_pt1 | contig 44908 bp, 37 predicted proteins | sample LakKiv5m_FD_114538 | JGI IMG/M metagenome (GOLD analysis project Ga0172370, IMG submission 114538) | Freshwater microbial communities from Kabuno Bay, South-Kivu, Congo - kab_022012_11.5m | ecosystem: Environmental > Aquatic > Freshwater > Lake | place: Democratic Republic of the Congo...
CCCCCAGCTGCCCGCAGGCGCCCTGCACCTCGTCGCCGCGCCGTTCGCGCACCTGCACGGGGTAGCCCGCGCCGCGCAGGACGCCCGCGAAGGCCTGCACGCGTTCGGGGGTCGGCGTCCGGTAGTGCGCCCCGGCGTGCGGGTTGAACGGGATCAGGTTCACCTTGGCGTCGAGCCCCGAGAGCCACTCGGCCGCCTCGGCGGCGTGCCCGTCGCTGTCGTTCACGCCGTCGAGCAGCACGACCTCGACGGTCAGGCGCCGCCGCGCCACCAGCGCCCACTCGTCCAGCGCCGCCCGGAGCACCGTCAACGGCCAGCGGCGGCTGATGGGGACGAGCTCCCGCCGCAGCGCTTCATTCGCCGTGATCAGGCTCACCGCCAGGTTCACGCCGGTCTCCCGGACCAGCCGCGGGATCAGCGGGGCCACGCCCGAGGTCGACACGGTGATGCGCCGCGCCGACAGCTGCCGCCCCTGCTCGGCGGTGAGCACCCGGATGGCGCGCACGACGTTCGTGTAGTTCAGGAGCGGCTCACCCATGCCCATGAAGACCACGTTGGTCACGCCGCGCGGATCGCCCACCTCGCGCACCGCCTCGCGGTACTGATCGAGGATCTCGCCCGCCGTCAGGCTGCGCGCGGACAGGTCGAGCGCGCCCGTCAGGCAGAACGCGCAGCGCACGCGGCACCCCGCCTGGCTCGACAGGCAGAGCGTGTGCTCCTTGGTCATGGGGAAGAGCACCGCCTCGACGGCGTCGCCGCGGCGCGTACGGAAGAGCAGCTTGGCCGCCCCATCGGACCCGCGCACCTCGCCGGCGCGATCCAGCTCGCGCAGCCCCACGAGCGGCTCGAGCCGCTGGACCACGCGCTTCGACAGGCCGGGGATCTCGGCCAGCGTACGCGCCCCGTACAGGTTCACGCCGCGAAAGAGCTGCGTGACGCGCGAGGGGCGCTCGTGGCGCCGGGCGACGAAGCTCGCGAGCTCGTCGAGGCTCAGGTTGCCGAGGTCGATCCGGTCGTCCGCCGGGGAGAGCAATGCCTTCATGCAGGTGGTTCTCGCAAAGACGGCGGGGGAAGGCAAGCCCGTGAAGCCGGGCCGCAGGCTTGACACACCCCCGCTCTTCCCCTAGCGTTGACCGGACCCGGACCGGCGCGAGTCCAAGCATGTCCGTGCGGTATCCCGCCCTGCTCCTCCTGGCCCTGGCGCTCTGCGCCGGGTGTGGCCCGGTGGCCTCCACCTCGCACTACGTCGACGCCCGCGACAGCCTGGGCGTGGCACAGGCCGAGGGCGCCGCCGAGTACGCCCCCTACGAGTACACCAAGGCCGAGATCTACCTGCGCAAGGCCAAGGAGCTGCAAGGGCGCTCCGACTACGAGCAGTCGGTGGTGTTCGCGAACGAAGCCAACGACATGGCCAAGAAGGCGCTCGAGGTCGCGCGCAAGAACAAGGTGAAGGCCGAGCGCCTGAAGGCCCGGCCCTCGTCCGTGCCCCGCCCGGCGACGCAGAAGAAGGTCATCGAGGTGCAGGGTACCCCGGCGCCGCTCAGCCCCGGGGGGATCCGATGAGGCGCGCTGTCATCCTGGTCGCCCTGCTGGCGCTGCTGGCCGCCTGCGCCTCCACCTCCCAGGTCAACGAGCGCGGCCGCGACATCCAGAAGCTGATCGACCAGAAGCGCGACGCCTGCTACGTGTGCGCGCCGGCCGAGCTCGCCCGCGCCGAGGCCCACCTCGAGATCGCGCACTACCAGTCATCGCTCGGCAACGGCATCTACGCCAACTGGCACCTCGAGCGCTCCCTCGAGGCCATCCGCGAGGCCTGGACCCGCTCCAACTACGAGCAGTGCGCGCCCGACTCCGACGACGACGGGCTGCCCGACACGCAGGACGCCTGCCCGCACCAGCCCGAGGACTTCGACGGCGAGCGCGACGACGACGGCTGCCCCGACCTCGACCAGGACGGTGACGGCGTCGACGACGACAAGGACGTCTGCCCCGCCGCGCGCGAGGATCGCGACGGCTTCCAGGACGACGACGGCTGCCCCGACGCCGACAACGACGCCGACGGCTTCCCTGACGGCCAGGACGCCTGCCCGGTGGCGGCCGAGGACCGCGACGGCTTCCAGGACGGCGACGGCTGCCCCGACGCCGACAACGACGCCGACGGCATCCCCGACGTGAAGGACGCCTGCCCCAACCAGCCCGGCGAAGCGAGCGCCAACGGCTGCCCCGGCGTGCAGTACTCGAGCATCGTGGTGACCGAGAAGACCATCGAGCTGAAGCAGACCATCTTCTTCGCCACCGCCAGCGACCGCATCCTCCCGAAGTCGTTCGGCCTGCTCGACGAGATCGTCGACGTGTGCTCGCGGCGCGCCGACATGCGCCTGCTCATCGAGGGGCACACCGATGACCGCGGCGCCTACAAGATGAACAAGGCCCTGTCGCAGAAGCGCGCCGACGCCGTCAAGCGCTACCTGGTCTCGAAGGGCGTCGACAAGGGCCGGCTGCAGACCGACGGCCTCGGCCCCGACCGGCCCATCGACGACAACGGCACCGACGCGGGCCGCGCCAACAACCGCCGCGTCGAATTCCACATCGTCAACTGATCCTTCCTTTCGTTTCCGGAGGGTTCCATGTCCGAGTTCACTCCCAAGGTCGCGGTGCTCGTGCTCGACGGCTACGGCATCGATCCCGCCCTCGAGGCGCGCGTCCTGACCGACGTGATCGACCACCTGCCGGCCGACGTGCGGCGCCGGCTCGACGAGGCCGGGGCCAAGGTCGGCGAGCCCGAATGGCGGCCGCTGCTGTCGCCGAACCCCGCGTCAGCCGCCGCCGTGATCGAGCTGCAGCAGCGTGGCAAGGCGCGCGACGCCCTGAAGCTCTCGCGCCTGCTGTTCGAGAAGCGCCAGCGCTTCACCGAGGCCGCCGATCCGGGCTGGTTCGAGGCCAACGTCACCGGCCGCCTGCGCGAGGCCGCCACGCGCCTGCACTACGCGCCGTGGGTCGCCGAGCAGCGCTTCCTGTACCAGGCGCGGGCCCAGAACCCGACCTTCCTGACCCGCACCTCGGGCGAGGACGCCGGCTTCGAGAAGCTCGCCATCGAGATCCAGGGCAACTCCGACACCGGCCACCAGCAGATGTTCAACCTGTGCGTGGCCGAGCAGATGTCGCGCCAGTTGGGCCGGGCCCTCGACGAGGGCGCCGTCGAGCGGCTGCTGGGGCCGATCGTGCGCGAGATGGCGGGTCCCGAGCGGGCGCGCGACACCCTGTTCCTGAAGACGCTGCTCTCGGGCGAGTTCGGCGACGACGGCTACGTACACTCGTGCCTCCGGCACCTGTTCGTGGTGATCGAGCGCACCCTGGCCCTGTTCGAGAAGTACGGGATCCAGAGGGAACGCCTGCAGATCCTGGCCATGCTGGACGGCCGCGATAGCCCGCCCGACTCGTCGATCCGCGCCCAGCAGAAGAACGGCCTCGCGCGCTTCGACTTCCTCGGGAAGCTCGAGACCTTCCTGGCCGAGCGCGGCGCCACGGCCTGCCTGACGCGCATCCTGGGCCGCCAGTACATGGACCGCAACTACCGCGGCGACCTCATCCGCCGCGAGCTCGACCTGCTCACCGGACGCTCGCGGGCCGACGCCGTGTCCCTGGCCGAGTTCCTGCCGCGCATGGCCGCCTTCGACCCCTCGAACGTGGCCGCGACCGCGCTGCCCCCCGTGCGGGTGGCCGATCTCGCCGAGGCACGCCGGGCCATCGCCGCCTGCCACGCGCGCGGCCTGAAGGACGCCGAGGTGCCCCCGATCTACGTGGGGACCTCGCCGGACCTCACGCGGCGCTCGGCCCTGTTCAACCTGATCTTCCGTGCCGACCGCCAGGAGCCCTCGATCGCCGCCTTGCTCGGGCTGCACGGGTTCGTGCTGGCCCAGGCCGAGCAGAAGAAGACCGTCGACACCTGGGACTGGTTCCTCACGGACGACCTGCACCTGCAAGGGCTGGCCCTGGTCACCATGGTCGACTACCACAAGAGCTTCTCCGAGGCCGGCGTGCCCTTCGTCTGCCCCATCCGGCCCCACGACCACAACCTGCTGGTGCTGGCCGGCCAGAAGCTGAAGGACTTCAGGGTGCTGCTCTGCGGCGAGGGCGTGAAGGAGAAGCACGTGGGCCTGTTCGCGCGCGGCCGGCGCTCGACCCCCCTGGCGTGCGAGGAGCGCATCATCTTCCCCAGCTACGGCCGCAGCGAGGGCGTCGAGAGCGACGACGAGCTGTGGCGCGTGCCGCCCATGCGCCACGTCGAGATCGCCTCGGCGCTGCTGGCACGCGTTCGGGAAGAGCCGGTCCCGCTGGTGGCCGCCAACTTCCCCGGCCCCGACATGCTGGGGCACCTGATCGAGCGCAACTTCGGCGCCTGCGTCGAGACCCTGGCCTCGATCGAGACCATCCTGGTCGGCCTGGTGCGCGGCTTGAACGCCCTCGGCTACGTGGTCATCCTCACCGCCGACCACGGCAACGTCGAGAACTTCGGCCCCGACCACGGCGTGAACCCGGTGCAGACCACCTTCGTGCCGCCCCCCGGGGTCGAGCTCGTGCCCGTCGACGGCATCCCGGGCCCGGCCAAGCTCTTCGACCTGCCGCACTCGGCCCTCGAGCTGTGGGGCCTGCGCGAGGTGCTCCTGCAAGGCGTCGAGTTCCCGTTCCCCGAGGTCAGCCCCTCCGGCTTCCGCGCCATCGGGCGCCCGCTCGTGACCGTGAGGCAGCCGTGAGCCTCTTCCTCGGGCTCGACATCGGCTCGACCACCACCAAGGCGGTGGTGCTCGACGACGCCGGCGCCATCGTCTTCACGCGCCTCATCCCCACGGGGCCGAGCGTGAAGCGCGCCGTCGACGGCGTGACCGAGGGCCTCGACCTGGCGAGCATCACGCGCACCGTGGCCACCGGCTACGGCCGCAAGCGCGTGCCCTTCGCCACCCGCGAGACCACCGAGATCTCGTGCCACGCGCGCGGCGTGGTGCACCAGCAGCCCGACACCGCGACGGTCATCGACCTGGGCGGCCAGGACTCGAAAGTCATCCGCGTGTCGCCCCAGGGCAAGGTGCAGGATTTCGTGATGAACGATCGCTGCGCCGCGGGCACGGGCTCGTTCCTCGAGCTCACCGCGCGCGCCTTGCAGCTGGACCTGGACGAGCTGTCGACCCTGGCGGCCGGCACGCGTGACGCCGTCGAGGTCTCGAGCATCTGCACCGTGTTCGCCCAGACCGAGGTGGTGCACCTGGTCTCCGAGGGCATCGCCGAACCGCGCATCGCGCGTGGCGTCTTCGCCAGCGTGGTCGAGCGCATCGTACCGCTGGTGCGCCGCGTCGACGGCCGCGCGCCCTTCACGCTGTCGGGGGGCGTGGCCACCCTGCCGGCCTTCCGCGACCTGGTCGAAGAGAAGCTCGGAGGCCCCGTGCGCGTGCCCAGGTACCCGCAGCTGGCGGGGGCCCTGGGCGCGGCGCTGTTCGCCCGCGAGGGGTAGCGGCTCGCGGGTCTCCGATTTCCAATTGTCCGGCGCACGCGGTTCCGGTACATATCACATCAATCCACTCTTCGGCGCGAGGCTTCGACGATGTCTCCGCTCTCTTCCCACTCCAGGGTTCTCCTGTCTTTCGTCCTTGGAGCGTTCTTCCTGGCCACGCCGGCGTTCGCGGAGGGCGACGATACCGCGGTGTCGATCCCCGAGGTTCCCATGTCGCTGGCGCAAGAGCTCCTCGGGGCCGATCCGCAGGTGGCGCCGAACCCAACGAGCCTCGGCGAGGTGGCCAGCGCCGTGCTCGCCCACTACGATCCGGCGGCCGGGACCATCAAGCCCGGCCTGGGCCTGGACATCACGGCGCGGCAACTCGGCCTGGGCGGAAGCTCCGTTCCGGAGAACGCCTGGTACCGGCCTCTTCTCGGCTCGTCGCTCTCGATCGCGACCGCGACCCTCCCCGCAGCGCCCGTGGCTGCCGGGGCCGCCGCGGGCCCCGGAGGGGTCGGTCTCGCCGTGGGGCTGAAGCTCGTCGTGGCCGACGGCAAGGATCCGCATGCCGCTGTTGTAACGAAGACGGCGGCCGAGGAGGTCCGTAGCGCCAGGGCCAAGGAGCAAGCGTTCGACGCGGCGGCGTGCCAAAGCAGGGAGTACAAATCACAGCTATCCAGCTTCGACGCCTTCGTCGTCAACAGGGACCCGGCGCACGGCTCGAACCAGCCAGATGCCTCGACCCAGGCCACCTTGTGGGCCGCCAGCGTCGCGTCGTGCGAGCGCCAGCGTCAGACCACGGTCGACAAGACTCGCGTGGCCGAGCGGGGCTACGTGCGGGCCTTTCGCCAGGCCACGGGCTCGGCCTGGAACCGGGGCAGCACGATCGTGGGCGCGGCCTATGAGCTCCGCTTCCTCGAAGGGCGGCTCAACGCCTTCTCCGGGCCTGGCAGGTTCGGCGCGTGGATCACCGGCGCCAACGCCCTCGGGGACCACGTGCAGTTCGTGTACGGCGGGCATCTCCGCCGTGACGTCGACGTGAACCCGGGCTGGGTCCTGGCGCTGGGCGCTCGCCTGCGCGCCGGCAACGAGGCCTTCCACGCGTTCGTCGAGGGAAGCTACGCGCACACCGATACGCTGAGCTCGATCGAGAATCGCCGCCTGCTGCCCGTCGCTGGTGGCGCCGAGATCCGAGTGGCAGATTCCCTGTGGGTGAACCTGCGGCTCGGCGGCACGATCGACCTCGACCACTGGCACGAGAGCGCCCCGTTGCTTCTCTCCAGCGTCACCTGGGGTCGCTCCGAGGCCGCGATCCTCCCCGTCGACGGCGGGCGGGCGCGCGCCGACTGAACGATCTGCGACCGGCCGGCGTCAGTGCTCGGTCTGGCACCACATGCTCTCGGCGTCGCTGATCACGATGCGACCCGAACCCTGGGAAAGGTCCAGCGTGCCGTCGAAGACCACGCGGGGCTCCTCCTGGTCGTCGTCCGTGACGACCTCGCCCCACACCAGGGCCTGCGGTGCCGCACCCGCCACGACGTCGGTCACCGTCAGCCCGAAGTCGAACACGCACATGCACGCACACCGCGCGCCCATGCCCTCGGGGCTGTCGATCGACGTCACGACGATCGTGTCGCCGTCCCAGTCGGCGCTGACCGAGTGCTGGCCGCAGCAGTTCAAGGTCGTGCGCTGGTGCAGGAGCGACAATTCGCCCGTCTCGGCGTCGTAGGCCCAGTCGATCACCTCGGCGGCGCAGTAGTCGCCCGAAGTGAGCGCCAGCGCCTCGTTTCCGAGCCCGCCACACGCACTGGTCAGCGGATCCTTGTACGCCGGCTCCCCGCCATCGCCGCCCCCGCAGGCCACCCCCGCGACCAGCGCTGCCACCACCGCCATCGCCTTCCAGGTCCCCGCGAGCCTCGATCGATCGTTCCAGCGTCTCATCTCGTCCTCCCCACGAAGTTCGCTCCTGAGGAATTGCAACCGCCGTGCCGACGCGTCCGTACGGCTCGAGTTGCCGAAGTCACTCGTGTTTCTTTCGAGATCGGGGCGCCGTGGTGGGGAAATCTTCTACATGTGCGACCGCGTCGTCAGGCGCGTCGGCGACGTCGGCGTCCCGGCACCCCCGCCCGTGCGCGGGGATTGGCTCCCGGGGTTCACGATCAGTGGACATCCTGGCACGAGCCGAACGAGAACACCTCCGGGTTGATCGACCAGTCGACCTTCGAGTCGGCCGAGAGCGTCATGCGGTGTCCCCAGCCCGTCAGCGTCAGCGTGGCCTCGTCCGGCAGGTGATCAGCCAGCTTCAGGATCGTGCGCAGCGAGACCTGGTAGTTGCTGCCGAGCGAGGTGTCGCACGACGCGGGCACCTCGTCGAAGGTCAGCGTGCCGGCCGCGCAGGCCGCGGTATGGCCGTTGGCGGCGGGCAGGCAGCCCTCCTGGGGCATGAGGCGCGCGTCGATCCAGTCGAACGAGCAGTCGTTGGCGCAGTAGGCGTCGACGAAATAGCGCTTCAGGGTCTCGAGCACGAGCGGCTTCTCGAAGCGCGCGCTGATTTGGCCCTCGGCGAGAGTGAGCGCCCTGGCCGCGTCGTCGCCCAGCCGCACGGTCAGGCTCACGTCGCCCGCGTAGGGCATGGTCAGGCCGCACATGCGCGCCAGCCCGTCGGGATCGATGGACAGCAGCAGGTCGTACGCGATGGGGACGGTCTCGATCATGCACGGATCGTCGAACGCCAGCGTGACCTCGGTGCACGGAGCGTCGGCCTTGGAGTAGTCGCACACCACGGCGTGGTCGCCACCCACCTCGGTGCCGTTGTTCGAGTAGCTGTGGAAGTTTGCCGCCAGCTTGGCCACGACGTCGTAGCTGAGGTTGCCGTGATCGGTGGTGACGTGGAACGCGTAGGGCGTCTCGCCCAGGTCGGCGCTGGAGAAGAGCTGCGCGAGCAGCGGGTCGTCGACGTCGAGCTGATCGAAGAAGACCACGTGGTAGGTGTCCTCCAGGCCCTGGGGCACGCCGATGGCCTCGTCGCCGGGGGTGCAGACGCTGCCGGCCGGCGTCTCGGCCGGGTAGGGCAGGTCGGCGCGGTTGGCCACGGTGACGGTGCGCGCCACCGGGTCGACGTCGACGAACGCCACGTAGGGGTGCCCGGCAGGGGCCTCGTTGACGGCGTCGAACGCGTAGCCCGGCACGCCCGCGAGCTCGTACTCGTGGTAGCTCCAGAGGTGGCCGCTGAACAGGGCCAGCAGGCGCGACGCGTTGGCCGTCAGCGCGGCACCCAGGCCGTCGCCGTCGTCGACCAGCATGTCGGGGCGGTGGTGGAAGAGCGCGATGGCCGCGCCGGCCCCGCCGAGGGCGTCGTCGAGGGCCGCGATCTGGTCGGCGCCGAGCGAGCCGGTCATGCCGTTCGCGTCGTGGGCATGGGGCCCGACGGCCGTGTTGGCGGCTACGAAGCGCACGCCCTGGTGGTCGAACGAGAACCAGGGCTCGTCGCCCGGGAACGCCGGGCCGAAGCCGGCCTTCAGCGCCTGGGTGCGCAGGGCGGTGTCGGCCCACGTCACGCGGTGCGGACGGAGCGCCACGACCTCGGCGTAGTCCTTCTCGCCGGGCACCACGTAGTAGGGAGCGTCCAGCGCGCCGAGCGCCTCCACGGCCAGGGCCAGCGCCCCCTCCCACGTGCCGGGTCCCGGGTCCACCTCCCACATGTCGTCGATGTAGGCCGCGACGTCGCCGAGCACCAGCACGAGCTCGACCGACGGATCGGCGTTGATGGCGGCCACGGCCTCGTCCAGCCGGCTGTTCCAGCGGTACATGTCGTTCTCGAGCAGGGTGGGATCCGAGAGCACCGCCAGGCGGAACGCCGCGCCGGGGGTCGTGTCGCCGCCGGGATCCGTTCCGGGGTCGCCGCCCGGGTCGCTGCCCGGGTCGGGGAGCGTGTCGCCGGGGCCGACCTCGGTCTCGGGCCCCACGTCGGACGGCGTCGCGTCGGCGCTATCGAGCACCGCATCCGGCCCGGCGTCGGGGCTCGCGTCGATCGCGTCGCTCGCCCCGCCCGTCGAGCCGCTGCAGGCTGCCAGCAGGAGCACGAGTGCCAGCACGAGCCTCTTCATGAGCCCCCCTCCGCACGTCCGATGAGAATGCACCGATGATGGCAAGCGGATCGCGCGAAGTCAACCGACGGGCGGCCGCCGGCCGGAGCGCGGGGGGAGCACTGCGAGGCCGCGATCAGCCGCTCAGTGCGCCGCTTCGGGCTTCCGGAGCATCGACTGGATGAGGTCGTCCTCGGTGATGCGGATCACGTCCTCTTCCAGGGCGGCTCGCAGCACCTCGTCGACGCTCTTCACGAACACGAACTCGATCTCGTTACGGATGTGCTCCGGGATCTCGACGATGTCCTTGCGGTTGCGGTCGGGCAGGATCACGCGCTTGATGCCGTGACGCAGCGCCGCCAGCACCTTGTCCTTGATGCCGCCCACGGGCAGCACCGCGCCGCGCAGCGTGACCTCGCCGGTCATGACCACGTCCTTGCGCACCCTCACGCCGGTCAAGAGCGACACCAGCGTGGTGAGCAGCGTGATGCCCGCCGACGGCCCGTCCTTGGGCACCGCGCCCGCCGGCACGTGGATGTGCAGATCGGTCTTCTCGAAGATGGCGTCGTCGAGCCCCAGGGCCTTGGCCCGCGAGCGGATGTAGCTGATGGCGATCTGGGCGGACTCCTTCATGACGTCGCCCAGGTGACCGGTGGTCTGGACCATACCCTTGCCGGGCATGCGCGTGGCCTCGATGAACAGGATCTCGCCGCCGGCCTCGGTCTTCGCGAGCCCCGTCGCCACGCCCGGCATGTCGAGGCGCTCGTTGACCTCGCTCTCGAACTTGCGCGGCCCCAGGAACTCCTCGAGGTAGTGCGGGTCGATGTCGAGCCGCTGCCACTTCTTCTCGACCAGGCCCACCGCCACCTGGCGGAAGATGGTGGCCACCGCGCGCTCGAGGTTGCGGACGCCCGCCTCGCGCGTGTAGTCCTCGATGACGCGGTCGAGCATGGCGTCGGGCAGCGTGACCTGCGCCTTGGTCAGCCCGTGCTCCTTGATCTGCTTGGGGATCAGGTGCTTCTTGGCGATCAGCGCCTTCTCTTCGTGCGTGTAGCCCGGCAGCTCGAGGATCTCCATGCGATCGCGGAGCGCCGGCGGGATGGTGTCGAGCACGTTGGCCGTGGCGATGAACATGACGTGCGTGAGGTCGAACGGCACGTCGAGGTAGTGATCCTGGAACGTGTGGTTCTGCTCGGGATCGAGCACCTCGAGCAGCGCCGAGGTGGGATCGCCGCGCCAGTCGCGGCCCAGCTTGTCGACCTCGTCGAGCATGAAGATCGGGTTGTTGGTGCCCGCGCGCTTCATGCCCTGGATGATCTTGCCGGGCAGCGCGCCGATGTACGTGCGGCGATGCCCGTGGATCTCGGCCTCGTCGCGCACGCCACCGAGCGAGATGCGCTGGAACTTGCGGCCCAGCGCCCCCGCGATCGACTGGCCCAGGCTGGTCTTGCCCACGCCGGGCGGCCCCACGAAGCACAGGATCGGCCCCTTCAGGTCGGGCTTCAGCTTGCGCACGGCCAGGAACTCGAGGATACGCTTCTTGATCTTCTCGAGGTCGTGGTGGTCGTGGTCGAGCACCTCGCGGGCGTGCGCGATGTCGAGGTTGTCCTCGGTGCTGACGGCCCAGGGCAGCTCGCAGATCCAGTCGAGGTAGGTGCGCGCCACCGTGTACTCGGGGCTGGTCGGCTGAATGGTGGCCAGGCGCTTCAGCTCCTTGTCGGCGACCTTCCTGACCTCGTCGGGCGGGTTCGCCTTGCGCAGCTTCTCGCGGTACTCGTCGACGACCTCGGTCTCTTCCTCGGTGTCGCCCAGCTCCTTCTGGATGGCCTTCATCTGCTGACGCAGCACGTACTCGCGCTGGTTCTGGTCCAGCTTGCCCTTGACCTCGGTGCGGATCTTCTGGCTGAGGCGCACCATCTCGAGCTGCGCCTGCAGGATCTCGAGCGTGCGGCGCAGGGCGGTCTTGATGTCGCCCGCCTCGAGGACCTTCATCTTCTCTTCGATCGTAACCGGCAGGTAGGTCATCGTGATGTTGACCAGCCGATCCGGCTCGTCGATGCCGTTCAGCACGGCCTGGGCGCTGTCGGGGAACTGCGGGATGGCGCTGATCAGCTCGCCGGTCAGGCTCTTCACGTTCTGCTCGAGCGCGCTGGTCTCGACGTCGATCGTGACGACGTCTTCGAGGGGCGTGATGCGCGCCATCAGGAAGGGCTCCCTCTGCAGGAAGCGTCGCACCACGAAGCGCCGCACGCCCTGCACCACGATGAGCACGTTGTTGTCGCCCTTCTTGATGAGCTTCAGGATGCGGGCGGTCGTGCCGATGCGGTACATGTCGCGCGGCCCCGGGTTCTCCTCCTCCTTGTCGCGCTGGGCCAGCACGCCGATCTCGGTGCCCTTCTCGCCGTACTCCTCGAGGAGCGCCAGCGTCTTGCGACGGCCGATGTTCAACGGCATCACGGCGTGCGGGAACAGCACCGCGTCGCGCAGCGGCAGGATCGGGAGCACGGAGTGCAGGTCGAGGACGCCCTCGTCGGGCTCGTCGTCGAACTCGTTCACGTCGAAGTCCTTGTCTTCGTTCGCCATGGGGTACCTCGGGCTCGGGCGGGGACCAACCTCCGTCGTACCGGTATCAGGAGCCGAACCCGCCCTGGGTCAGATCCAGTATGGGGGCAAAGGAGGCGAAATCAAGCCGACCGGGTCAGTAGCGACCCCTGCGATCGTTCCAGATGACGCGGGCGAGCTCGACCAGCGTGCGCAGGTAGTCGGCGGGCTTCAGGCTCGAGGTGCCGCTGTGGGCCCAGCGCACGGGCACCTCGGTCACCTTGTGGCCGTGCTTGACCGCCACGTGCAGCAGCTCGAAGTCGAAGCCCCAGCGCGAAAGGGTCTGCTTGGTGGCCAGGAAGCGCGCCACGTCGCCGCGAAAGAGCTTGAAGCCGCACTGGGTGTCGCGGAAGCCGCCCAGGTGCGGGTCGAGGCGGCGCAAGAGGCCGTTGGCGGCGCGGCCGAGCACCTCGCGGTACCTGGGCTGGTGCACCTCGAGCAGCGTCGGATCGAGCGCCCGCGAGCCGATGGCGATGTCGGCTCCGGCCTCCAGGGCGGCGTGCAGGCGCGCGTACTCGTCGAGCGGCGTCGACAGGTCGCAGTCGGTGAACAGCACCTCGTCGCCGCTGGCCAGCTGCAGCCCGGTGCGCACCGCGAAGCCCTTGCCGCGGTTCACGTCGTAGCCGGCCCCGCGCACGCGGGGATCCTCGCCGGACAGGCGCCGGACCACCTCGCCCGTGCCGTCGGTCGAGCCGTCGTCGACCAGCAGCAGCTCGTGCAGCGCGCCGGCGTCGAAGGTCGCCAGGATGGCCCGAGTCGTGGCCTCGACGCGCTCGGCCTCATTGTAGAGCGGTACGATGACCGACAGGCGGGGGGTCACGGGCGCTCCCACGTCAGGGTCCCGGCCAGCGACTCGCCACCCGTCAGCGTCCAGGTCAGGCTGCCGGCCGCGGAGTCGAGCTCGAGGTTGCCGTCGGGGTCGGCGCCGGTCAGCTGCTGCGCGAGCTCGGGCACGCGCTGGGTGGCCAGGGGGTTCAGCCACTGCTGCAAGGGCTGGTTGTACTCCTTCACGAGCTTGGCGCAGATCTCCTGGAAGTCGGCCGTGCCCGACCAGGTGCAGGTGCGGAAGGCACCCGTGAACATGGGGGCCAGCGTGTCGCAGGCGAAGCGCGCGTCGAACCAGCCGTACAGGTCGGTGGTCTCGAGCGCCATCGGCCCGTAGACCTCGGTGAGCACCAGCAGCGCCACGCGGTTCGCGTCGACGGCCAGCGGGAAGGCGTCGACCTGCACCTGATCGTAGTCGGCGATGGTGCCCCACACCTCGGCGGGCTCGCCCCACTCCATGCCGTAGAGCACGGCCTTCAGCTCCTCGGCCGTCCACTCGCACGTCGGTCCGCCGCAGTCGGGCAGCGCCAGGCTGGTGGGGCGGATCTCGAGCTCGTAGTGCGCGGGAGGCGCGAAGACGTGCGCCTTGACCTCGACCTGGCCCTTCAGGACCACGTTCGAGGCGAGCGCCGTCGCGGTGTCGTAGAAGTCGGCCAACTGGTCCCAGGGGCCGGGCAGGTTCGCGAGGTGCTGCGACAGGTTGGCGTCGAGCTCCTGGTGCATGAGATCGGTGCACCACTGCTGGGAGTCACAGCCCTCGTCTTCCTTGCACGCCTCCGGGTCGGCCTTGTAGCCGGCGTGCTCGGTGTGCACCTTCTGGTCGAGCGCGGCGAACATCTGGTCGTGCAGCTTCTGTTGCAGATCGGCGGCGGTGAAGTGCGCCTGGAGGTGCGCGGGGATCTCGGCCAGCGCGGGATCGACCCACGGCGCCAGGCTGGTGGTGGCCGTGAACGCGTAGGTGGCCGTGGCGTTCAGGTCGAGCAGCGCGAGATCGAGCGTGACGGGGGTGGGCTCGGCCGCCGCCAGGATGGCGAAGTCGTCGACGCAGCCTCCGGCCAGCGGGTTGCCGTCGGCCTTCACGATCAGCGCGACCACGGCCCAGCGCGGCGCCTCGGGCAGGCCCTCGACCGTGAGCGGCGTGACGAGATCCGTGACCTGGACCTCCTTGTACGTGTCGGTGGGCTTGTCGACGGGGCCGGTCTGGCCGCACACGTAGGTGCCGGGGACGAACCACAGCGTGAGGGACTCGCCGCCCGTGGGTGTGAAGTGCAGCGCGGGCGTGACGACCGCGGCGCCGGCGGCCAGGCCGATGATGGTGATGTCCTGCGAGATGGGCTCCGCGCCCGCGGCGCTGGCCGTGAGCGTGTAGGTGGTGCCCACGCTGGAGCCGGACGAGAACGAGACCTCGGCCATGCCGTTCTCGTCGGTGACCACCTGGGCGGCGTCGAGCGAAGCGTCGCCCCCGCCGGTGAGCGCGAAGTCGATGGCGAGGCCCGCGGCGAACGCGTAGCTAGGCGCCAGATAGGCGCGCACCTGGATGGGGTAGACGTGCTGCTCGATGGCGGTGACGTCGCCGGGCGAGACGAACTCGATCACGAGCATCTCGTCGCTCGCCTCGTCGGCGGCCGCGTCGTCGGGGGCGTCGGGTGCCGGCGTGTCGACCGCGCCGTCCTCTGCCGCATCGCCGCCCCGGGTGTCGTCGCCGCCGGTGCCGTCGGAGCCGCCGCCGCACGCCGCCAGCAGCAGGAGCGAGCCGAGCGCCAGGAGCCATCCGATCTTGCGCATCACGGGACCTCGTGCCGTTTCCGGGGGTTCATGAGCATCTCCTTGATTCCGCCGAGGGCGCCCAGGGCTCCCGAGGCCTCGTAGGGCAGGTAGACTACCTTGTTGCTGTTCTGGCCCGAAGCGATCTCCTTCAACGTTTCCAGGTACTTCAGCGCGACCAGGTAGTTCACGGGATCGCCCCCGCTGGTGGCGATGGCCTTGGTGACCACGGCCACGGCCTGGGCTTCGGCCTGCGCGACGTTGATGCGCGCGGCGGCCTGGCCCTCGGCGTCGAGGATCTGCTGCTGCTTGTCGCCCTCGGCGCGGTTGATCTGCGCGATTTTGTACCCCTCGGCCTCGAGGATCGCCGCCTGCTTCTGCCCTTCGGCTTCGAGGATGGCCGCGCGGCGATCGCGCTCGGCGCGCATCTGCTTCTCCATGGCGTCGCGGATCGCGCCCGGAGGGTTGATGTCCTGCAGCTCGACACGGTTGACCTTCACCCCCCACTTGTCCGACGCCGTGTCGAGGATGGCGCGCAGCTTGGAGTTGATCGTGTCGCGGCTCGACAGCACCTCGTCGAGGTCGAGCTCGCCGGCCACGTTGCGGAGCGTGGTCTGGGTCAGCTTCTCGATGGCGTCGGGCAGGTTCGCGATCTCGTAGACCGCCTTGGTCGGATCGATGATCTGGAAGTAGAGCAGGGCGTTGATCTCGGTGACGACGTTGTCCTTGGTGATGACGTTCTGGCGCGGGAAGTCGTACACCGTCTCGCGCAGGTCGATGCGGGTCACCGAGCGCTTCACGATGACGTGGCCCGTCGCGGTCTCGCGGCGCTCGCGCCAGTCGATCTCCCGCGCCTTGTCGATGACCGGCAAGATCACGTTGATGCCGGACGTCAACGTCTTGTGGTACTTGCCGAAGCGCTCGATGACCATCACCTCGGCCTGCTTCACGATCACGAGGCCCTTGGCGATGATGACGATGACGAACACCGCGATGAGCAGCAGGACGATCAGGCCCGACGTCATGGGTTCCTCCTCTGGCTGGGGTGCTCTCAGACCGGCTTTACGATGACCCGCGCACCGTCGACGCGTACCACCACGACCGGCGTGGCAGCCGCGATGGGATCCTCGGCTTCGGAAGCGGCGCGCCAGTCGTCGCCCCCGACGAGCACGCGGCCCGTGTCGCGCACGGGCTCGATGGCCTCGGTGACCACGCCGCGCTTGCCGACGAGCGCGTCGACGTTGGTCTTCAGCTCGCCCCCCTTGGGCGCCAGGTGCCGCGCCACGAGGGGGCGCAGGGTGACCAGCAGGACGAGCGAGGCCACGCAGAAGACGACGATCTCCCACAGCAGGCCGACTCCCAGCGGCGACACCAGGCCCGCCACCAGGCAGCCGATCCCGAAGCAGGCCACGACGAAACCCGGCGTGACCACCTCGACGATGAGCAGCACCACGCCCGCAATGATCCACGCGTGCCACGGCTCGAGCTGCACCTTGGGGGTCTCCACGCTGGGTTCGAAGGTCGACGGTAGCCCGAACCACGCGGGGGCGCAAGAGGCACCGGGCGCGCGCGTCCGCTTTCTTGCGCCCCCGGGGATCGTGCCGGACAATGAGGTGTTTGACGGAGGTGACCCCGGTGCAGGTTGCGCTGTTCCTGCTGGTGTTCCTGTCCGGTGGCCTGGCCGCCGACGACGAGCCCTCGCTCTCGGTCGGCCACCCCTGGAACGGACGCGTGGAGGGCGCGCGCTCCATCTGCCCGCACGAGGGTCGGATGCTGCACGCCTACTCGTGCGCCCGCGGCCTGGGCTGGGGCACCGAGCCGCTGGTCGAGCTGCTCCTGCAGGTGGCTGCCCGGCTGCAGGCCGAGCACCCCGACGTGAAGCTGGTGGTCGGCAACATGAGCCGGCGCACGGGCGGCGAGATCCCCTTCAGCGTGTCGCACCAGTCCGGACGCGACGCCGATCTGGGCTTCGTCCTGTTCGACCGCAAGGGGCACCAGGTGCTCCCGCTGCCGCTGGTGCACATCCGCGGCGGCGGGCGCCTCGACGGCCGCGACGAGGGGCAGTACGGGCGGTTCGACCCCGAGCGCAACTGGGCCATCGTGCGGGCGCTGGTCACGGACGCGCGCGTGCAGTGGGTGTTCGTCTCGGACCCCTTGAAAGAGGCCATGCTCGACTGGGCGCGCGCGCACGACGAGGACCCGACCACGCTGATCCGCGCCGAGTTCGTGCTGAAGCAACCGTCGACCTCGACCCCCCACGACGACCACTTCCACGTGCGCCTGTACTGCACCGACCTGAGCCGCCTGGCGGGATGCCTGGAACGCCCCCCGCTCTGGAGCTGGGCCGACAGCCGCTCCGAGCCGTTCGAGGAGCACGTGGCCGACCTGGTGAAGGAGTGGCAGAGCGGCGATCCCGGCCTGCGCCTGCACGCGCTGCAGCGCCTGACACGCTACGAGCGCGCCGACCTGGCCGCCGAGGTCATCGAGGCCTGGGCCGAGGTCGCAGCAGACCCCGCGCTGCGACCGATCGCCCGCGACTACCTGGCCCGAGTCGACCTGTCGTCAGTGGCGGCGCGACTGCTCGACCGCGCCGAGCGCCTGCTGGCGACCGGAGAGGGGGGCGAGCTGCTCGCGGCGGCGCGCGACGTCCCCACGCACCTGGTCGATCGCTTCCTCGCGCGCGCCGCGGCCGTCCCGGACCTCCCGGCCTCCTCGCGCCTGGCCGTCCTGCAACTGGCTCGCGGCGCCGGAGGCCCGGCGGCGTTGCACGAGCTGGCCGACGCCTGGCGCCCCTACCCGCCCGAGGAGCGGAGCGCGCTGCTCGAGTCCGCGCGCTTCGTGCTGAACCGCTCGTTCAAGAGCGTCGAAGCCCTGGTGGCCTTCCTCGACGCCCACGAGCACGACGACGGTACCGACCTGCTGCTGGCGTCGCTGCCCGGCATCTGCAGCGGCGACCGGCTCCACCTGCCGCGCGTGGCCGACGAGATCCTGCGCGGCGGCATGCGGCGCACGACGGCCGTGCGCATCCTCGAGCGCATGTTCGGCGCCACGTTCCCCGCGCACTACAGCAACCAGCGCATGTACCAGCGCTGGAGCACCCTGATCCGCAACCACCCCGACCTGTTCCGATTGCCCTGCGACTGGGCCGGGATCCGGCGCGTGCTCGAGGGCGCCACCGAACCCGAGAAGAAGCCCGTCCCCGGCGCTTCGACCTGACCGGCCACCCCCACCCGGGTGGAAGGCGCGTACTCCACCCGGGAGTGCGGCTGCTTGCTCCACCGGCCCCCTGCCCCCGCCCCACGGCCCCGGCAATCCCTCACCCCTGGCCGACCTGCGCGCCGACGGCCGACTTGGCACGCTTGGTGCAACTAGCCGAGAGCGAGACCGCCACCCTGGAGGAGACGATGACCGCTTCCAAGCTTCGGACCGCCGCGCTGGTGCTGCTGGCCCTGCTCGTAGTCCCCGGGCCCCTGTCCGCCGCCGACACGACCGTGTGCGTCGACGTGGTGCTGCGCGGCGCGACCGGCGAGGCGCAGGCCGAGAGCACCGTACGCGTGCCCGGCGGCGCTCCCACCGCCGCCTCGTCGCTTGCCCCGAGCCGCGCCGAGGGGCCCAGTGAGGCCGAGGTCCTGGCCGCCATGCGCGCCGCGGGCGTGCTCGAGGGCTCCTTGCCGCCGACGCCGTACGTGCCGCTCGGCCAGAGCCCGGAGGTCTACCTGAAGCGCCTGCTGGAGCACTTCGTGACCCACGAGCCGGGCTATGTCTCCGTCGGGCAGGACTGCCAGCAGCACCTGCAGGTCGAGCTGTACCCGCTGTCGGAGGGCTGGACGGCCTTCGCGCGCTTCAGCCAGAACGGCCGCGAGGAGCGCGTCGACCACCTGTTCCCCGACGAGCTCTCGCAGTTCGCCGAGCGCTCGGTGACCGCGCTGCTCCGCGACGTGCCCATCTCGACCACCATCCTGCGCGATACCGTGCTCCGCGCCGACTCGATGCAGTCGGTGCAGACCGTGAAGGGCACCCACCACTTCGAGGTGGCCCTCGGCACGCAGATGCGCGGCGGCATGGTCGACACGGCCCAGAGCGACGGCAAGGCCGCCAACGAGTTCCGCTTCTTCTCGCCCATGACCCTCGGCGCCGGCTACCGCGCCAAGTTCGAGAACTGGGGCCTCGAGGCCGACACCCGACTCGGCATCGGCACGTCCAAGCAGTCACCCAACAAGAACAACGGCGGCGGCCACGTGGACCTCGACGGCTTGTGGAGCCTGTCGCTGCACGCCATGCGCTACCTCGACCCGCGCGGCCTGCACTCGCTCTACCTGGGCGCCGGGTCGACCTTCGAGGTGGCCTGGTTCTCGGTGATCAAGCCGGCGGCGACGCGCTACGACAGCCCGCGCAACTCGCTGGTCGTGGGCGGCCTCGACGTCGACCTGGTGGTCGGCTGGGAGTTCCTGCGCGCCAGCCGCGTGCAGTTCTACCTGCAGGCCGAGGCCAACCTGCCGGCCTACGTCATGCAGAGCTCGAACTCCGACGGCGACCTGAACACCTGGATGCCGGGCGTGTCGATCCAGTTGGGGATGCTGTTCTAGGACCTTGGTTCAAGCGAGGCACGCCATGAAGCGCGGAAACCTCATCCCCCTGGCGCTCCTCCTCGTGGGGCTCTGCCTCTCGTCACCCGCCCGCGCCGCGACCACCCTCTGCCTCGACGTGCAGGCCCCCCCGGGCTCGGTCGAAGGGTTGCGCGCGCTGGTGGCCGACGAGGTGGCGCACCACCCCAGTCATCAGCTCGTGGAGCACGGTTGCGCCTCGCACCTGGCGGTCGAGCTGGTCGAGATCGACGGCGCGCGCTTCCTGACGGCGCGCTCGAACGACGCGGTGCCCGTGCGGTATCGCGTGCCCGACGCCGAGGCCCTCGACGCCAAGGTGCGCGAGGCCGTCACCGCCACCCTCGGCACCGACCCGGTCATGCTGGCCGAGGATCCGACCCGCCTGTCGGCCGTGCAGCGCGCGGCCCACAGCATCCTGCAGCGCGGCCAGATGCGCTGGCGCGTCGAGCTCTTCGAGGCGTTGGTCCGCAGCCGCCCCGACCCGTGCTTCGCCTCGGGCGTGGCCTTCGGCGTCACGCGCGGTTCTGAGAGCTGGCTGGCCGCGATGCGGGTGTACGTGGCCGGCTCCCCCACCTCGCGCCAGGCCGAGCAGCGCACCCTGCGCCTGGCCGCCGGCCTCGACGCCGGCCTCACGTGGGAGGCGTCGGCCCGCGCCGCCACCTCGTTCTACGCCCACGCCGGCTTCGGGCTGCAGGTGCTGCAATTCGTGGGCCTGCCGAGCGCCGAGACCGGCGGCGCCGACCAACTGGTGAAGGTCGGCGCGGTCTTCCAGGGCCGGGTGGGCGTGCGCCTCCTGCGCCACACCGACGCGGATCTCGACGTGTTCGTGGGCGGCTACGTGCCCCTCTACAACACCAACGACGTCGACGCGCCGCTCTTCGGCGACGGAGGCCTGTACACGCCGAGCGTGCAGGTGGGGATCGGCGTCGGCTTCTGACGCCTTGCGGTCGGCCCGATCGGCCCTACCTTGCCCCCCGGACGATGTGGAGACCCCCCATGACCCCCACCCGCAAGAAATGGCTGAAGCGCGGCCTGGGCCTCGCCTTGGGCGCGACGGCCGGCTTCTCGTACTATACGTTCGTCGGCTGCACGTCGGGCGGCTGCCCCATCTGGCAGGATCCGTTCATCAGCACGGGCTTCGGCGCCCTGTTCGGCTCGCTGCTGGTGTGGTGAGCCCGACCGCGGCTTGCCCCTACGGGCGGTAACCCTCGGGGTCGAGATCGTAGCGCTGCAGCTTCAGGTACAGGTTCTGGCGCTGGATGCCCGACAGCCGCGCGGCCTCGGAGATGTTGCCCCCCGCCCGGACCAGCAGCTCCTGCAGGTAGGCCTTCTCGAAGCGCCCCTTGGCGGCCTGGTAGTCGAGGGCGGTGGCGGCGCCCGTCGACGAGGCGGACTCGGCGTCCTCGGCTTCGGCAGCCGGCTCGACGCGGCGGGGCGCCAGCTCGCGGGGCAGGTCCGACAGCGTCAGGCGCGGGCGCTCGGCCAGGGCCACCGCCCGCTCGACCACGTTCTCGAGCTCGCGCACGTTGCCCGGCCAGGGGTAGGCGCGCAGGGCGTCGAGCACGTCGTCGTTCACGCCGCGCACGTCCTTGCCGAAGCGACGCCCGTAGCGGCCCAGGAAGAGGTGCACCAGCGCAGGGAGGTCCTCCAGGCGCTCGCGCAGGGGGGGCAGCGTGACGGTGAGCACGTTCAGCCGGTAGTACAGGTCGTCGCGGAAGCGGCCCGCGCGCACCTCCTCGCGCAGGTCGCCCTTGGTCGCGCCAACGATGCGTACGTCGGTGTCGATGGGATCGGTGCCCCCCACGCGGAAGAACGAACGCTCCTGCAGCACGCGCAGCAGGCGCACCTGCAGGTTGGGGCTCATGCTCTCGACCTCGTCGAGGAAGAGCGTGCCGCCGCTCGCGGCCTCGAACGTGCCCGGCGTGGTCTTCAGCGCGCCAGTGAACGAGCCCTTCTCGTAGCCGAACAACGTGGACTCGAGCAGCGTCTCGGGCAGCGCGCCGCAGTTGACGGGCAGGAAGCGCCCGGCGCGCCTGGACGACAGGCGGTGCAGCGTGCGGGCGATGAGCTCCTTGCCCGTACCGCTCTCGCCCTGCACGAGCACGGTGCTGTCGATGGGAGCCACCTTCTCGACCAGCCGGAACACCGCCTGCATGGCCTGGCTCGTGCCAATCACGGCCAGGTCGGGCTCCACGCCCTCGAGGCGCGCCTTCAGCTCGCGATTCTCCGCGACCAGGTCCCGGTGGGCGAACACGCGCTGCACCAGGTGGCGCACGGCCTGGGGCTTGTCGAAGGGCTTGGTCAGGTAGTCGTAGGCCCCGAGCTTCATGGCCTCGACCGCGGTCTCGACCGAGCCGTACGCCGTCATGATCACCACCGGCGTGTCGGGGTCGCCCTTGCGCAGCTCGCGCAGGAAGCCGATGCCATCGAGGCGCGGCATGCGCACGTCGGTCAGCACCAGGTCGAAGCGCTCGGCGCGACAGCGCGCCAGGCCCTCCTCGCCGTCGCGCGCCGACTGCACGTCGATCTCGGGCGCGTCGAAGAGCGCCCGGAACAGGTCGTGGGTGTAGACGTCGTCGTCGACCACCAGCAGGCGGCGGCGGACGGTCGCTTCAGGCCGCGGTTCCATCTTCGGTCTCCTCGGCGTCCCGCATCACGGCGGGCAGCACGACGCTGAACTCGGCGCCGTGGCCGGGCTCGCTGAGGGCCCACATGCGCCCCCCGTGCTGGTGGACGATCTGGCGAGCCAGGCTGAGGCCGAGCCCCGTGCCCTGCTCGCGGGGCTTGGTCGTGAAGAACGGGTCGAAGATGCGGGGCATCACGTCGGCCGGGATGCCGGGCCCCGTGTCCCTGACCCGCAGGGCCACCAGGCGCTCGTCCTCCTGGAAGAAGGGCTCGAGGCGGATCGTGATGGCGCCGGTGCGACCGATGGCGTGCTGGGCGTTCTGCAGCAGGTTCAGGAGCACCTGGCCGAGGGCGTTGGCGTTGCCCATGACGGTGGCGTCGAGGCCGGGCGTCACCTCGACCGTCACGTGGATGTCGTCGTGCGAGAGCTTCTTCTCGCTGATGGACAGCACGTCGCGGACCAGCCGCGCGAGGTCCAACGGCTCGCGCCCGTGGCGCGGCTCGCGCGAGAAGCGCAGCAGGTTCCGGATGGTCAGCGAGGCGTCCTCGCCCGCGTGCACGATGGCGTCGACCAGCTTGCGCCGCGGGTCCGCCGGCTCGATCTTCTCGGCCAGCAGCTGGGCCATGTTCAGGATGCCGATCATCGGATTGTTCAGCTGGTGCGCGATGCCGCTGGCCATCTCGCCGATGGCGGCGATGCGCGTGGACTGGTGCAGGCGCGCCTCGAGCTCGCGGCGGTGCGTGCGGTCGCGGATCACGGTCTGGCTGGCGGGAGCGCCCTTGTAGTCGATGACCGTGGGACGGATCTCGACCGGTACGTGCGTCCCGTCACGGTGCAGGACCTCGATCTCGTACTGCTCGGGCAGATCCTCGCCCGCCATGCGCCGCCGGTGCCGCTCGCGCACCAGCTCGAGGTGCTCGGGCGCCACCAGCTGCGCCAGCGGCGTGCGCATGAACTCCTCGACGTCGTCGTAGCCCACCAGGCGCGCCACCGCGTGGTTCGCGAACAGCAGCTTGTCGTCGCGGAAGATGAGGATGCCGTCGCGGGAGCTCTCGACCAGGCTGCTGTAGGTCGCGCGCGACTCGGCCAGCTTGGACGACAGCTTGCGATAGTAGAGGATGAGCCCGCGCACGAAGAGCGGCACGCCCGCCAGGATCATGCCGAGCCCCACGAACGCCAGGAACGACCCGTCGCCGCGCACCAGCTCGACCAGCACCGCCAGCAGGCCGGCCCCGGAGATGCCCCCGGAGGCGAACAGCTCGAGCGGGATGCCCGCCGTCGGCGACGGGGAGGACGCCTGAGCTGTCTCTTTCTTGTGACGATCGCCCTGCATGAGCCCTCCCCACACGGCGGAAGCTGTCACGAGATTAGTACACTGCCTCCGCCGGTGCAAGGTCCTGGCCGCGGCCGTCCCCCGCGATTCCCCGGACCCCGCAAGGGGATGAGCCCTCCGGGTCGGCGACGGAACGCGCCTTGCATTGAGGAAACGCGGAGTGACCAGCCGAGACCCGGCGATGCTCGCGCGCTTCTGGCCCGACCACGCAACCGAAACCGAGGGACTGCCCCTCGAGCTTCGGGAGGGACTCGCCCGCGTGGCTCGCGCCCGGGACCTGCTGAACGAGCGCTTCGTCAACCGCGCCGAGGTCATCCGCACCCTGTTCTACGCACTCTTCACCGGCCACCACTGCCTTCTGCTGGGCCGCACGGGCTCGGCCAAGTCGCTGCTCGTGAACCAGATCCTCGGCGCCCTCGAGGCCAACGGCTCGCGCCTGTTCTCGATCAAGGCCTCGATCGACGACACCAAGGACAACTACTTCGGCCCCATCGACGTGGTCAGCTACCGCGAGAAGGGCGTGAAGGTCCGCCACACGGGCCGCTCGATCCTCGACGCCGACTACGCCTTCATCGACGAGATCTTCGACACCAACGAGCAGGTGCTGCGCGACCTCATGCTGCTGCTGTCCGACGGCGTGCTGCAGGAGGGCCCCACCACCTATCGCTCGGCGCTCCGCACGGTCTTCGCCGCGTGCAACTACCTGCGCGTCAACGAGGTCACCGAGGCGCTGCTCGACCGCTTCCTGTTCAAGGTGGTCATCCCCCAGGACCAGGATCCGTTCCTGCAGCTGCAGATCGACCTGAACGTCTGCTCGCGCGAGTTCGACGAGCCCGTGCCCTTCGTCGACCAGGCGTTCGTCGAGCGCATCGTGCGCATCGCCCGCAACGAGTCCGAGGAGCTGGCGGTCGCCATCCCCACGCGCGTGCTGTTCCTGAAGTCGATCATCCTGTCGACCTTCGTGGCCCGCATGCGCAAGACGGCCCCCACGTTCTACGTGAGCCCGCGCCGCCAGGCCCGCATGCTCGAGCTGCTGCGCCTGTCGGCCCTGCTCGACGGCCGCACCGAGGTCGACGAGACCGACCTGTCGTCGCTGCGCTACATGGCCGGCATCCTGAACGGCGAGGCCCGCGAGGTCGAGACCTTCGTGCGCACGCTCGAAGAGACCCTGCGCTTCTTCGACGTCGACGCCAAGCTGAAGCAGACCACCCGCTTGGTCGCGACCGCCTTCGACCTGGCCCGCGGCGGCGACCTCGACACGGCCGCCTGGGCCGAGATCACGCGCCTGTGCGAGGCCGCCGGCGTCAAGGAGAAGGTCAAGGGTGCCAGCTGGGAGACCCTCTACGGCGTGATCGAGCACCTCGACGTGAGCCTGGCGCCGCTGGACGAGCTGCGCCGCGGCTGCCTGGGCCTGCTCCGCAAGAAGTCCGAGGGCCTGCACGCCGTCATGTAGGCACGGCCCGCTCCTGATCCCCCCGCTCGTCAACGGTCGCCGGGTTCGTGCACCATGGGCACGAAGCGCACCCACTCGAGGATCCGCGACAGGAAGCGCCCGTCGGCGCCGCGCGTGAGCAACACCAGGTGCTGGGTGTCGACGCCCACCGGCGCGACCAGCCGCCCGTCGGGGGCCAGTTGGTCCAGCAGGGCGCGGGGCACCTCGGGCGGCGCCGCCGTGAGCACGATGCGATCGAAGGGCCCCGCCTCGGGCCACCCCGCGTAGCCGTCGCCGCAACGCACCCGCACCCGGGCGTGGCCCAGGCGCGCCAGGTCCTTGCGGGCGCGTTCGCACAGCGGCGTCACGATCTCGATGGAGTAGACCTCGGCACCCAGCCGGTCGAGGATCGCGGCCTGGTAGCCCGAGCCCGTGCCGATCTCGAGCACGCGGTGCGTGGGGCCGACCTCGAGCGCCTCGCTCATGAGGGCCACGATGTAGGGCTGCGAGATGGTCTGATCGTAGCCGATGGCCAGCGGGCGATCGGCGTAGGCCTGCGGGCGCTCGTCGACGGGCACGTACTCGTGGCGGGGCTCGGCCTGGAGCGCCGCCACCACCCGCGGGTCGGCGATCCCGCGCGCCACGATCTGCTCCCGCACCATCCGCTCGCGCGCAGCGCTCCAGTCCACGATCGTGTCGCCTCCCGGAGCCGGGGACCGGTCCGCCTCGCGGCGCTCCCGCGGCTCACAGGCGGCCGCCGCAACGAGCGCGCAGGCCAGCAGGCCGAGCGCCCGGCCGAGGCGAGGCGTGGACGCGGTCATAGATCCAGGATAGTGCGGCGGCCGCCGCGGGACAACGCGAAGGCGTCGATCACGCGTCCAGGTCGGCTTCCTTGGCGAGCTCGGCGAGGTAGAGGCGCAGGAGCTCGAGGTCGGTCGGATCGACGGTCGTGAAGCGGATGCCCATGCCGACGCCGTCCCCACCGAGCTTCTGCCAGGCGACCAGGCCCGCCAGGATGACCGTGCGCTCGAGCTCGGGCAGGGTCAGGTGGAGCAGGACGGCCGAGCTCTCGGGCAGCGGATCCGGCGTGAGCACGAAGCACCCGCCCAGGCTCAGGTTGCGCATCATGACGGCCGAGAGCGAGGGATCGGCCGCGTCGCGGAGGGAGCACTGCACGCGCGTGTCGAAGCGCGGATGTTCGCGGCGATCGGACCAGTCGCCGTCGCCGCGGATCAGGTCCTCGCTCACGGGTTTCCCTTCGTGTACTGGTCGATCTCGACGATCAGCCACTCCAAGCCCCTGGGCTTCAGGATAAAGCGCCAGTCGGAGGCTGTCATGTCGCCGGTGACGCCGGGGTGGTGCCACGCGATCTCGGCGCGCTCGGACTCGTCCTTCAGGACCTTGACGCCGTGCTCGCGGGCGGCCTCGAGCGCGCCCGGGTCGTCGAGTGTGCGCGCCCAGGACAGGAAGCTCGACGTGAAGGCCTCGATGTCGGCCTGGCGCTCGGGCCACTGGCCGCGCTTCCACTGCTCGGCCCAGCGATCGCCCAGGCGCTCACCGTTGATCACGAGCTCGGCGGTGTTCAGGAAGGGCACGATGGCCTTGCCCCGGGGGTCGGCGATGAGCGCGGCCAGGAAGGCCTTGAACGCCGACACGGGCTCGCGGCAGGCGTCGCGGCAGCCGCCCACGAAGATGGGCGTCTTGGGCAGGGGCTTCAACGTGGGGTGCGCGGCGGCCCCGACCGCAGCCGGCCCGGCGTCGGGTGCGACCACGTCGGCCCCGGGAGCCGGCCCGGGGGAGCCCACGGCCTTGGCGGGGGCGGCGGCGGGGGCAGAGCCCTCGGGGGTCCCCGCGCCACGGCAGGCTCCGCAGGCCACCGCCAGCCCGAGCAGGAGCGCGAGCCGCCTCACTGCAGGATCCACTGCTCGATGCGCGCGGCCTCGGCCTTCCAGGTGTCGGCGTCGAGGCGCAGGGCCAGGAAGCGCACGTAGAAGAGGTCCCAGAGCGCCAGCAGGTCCTCGAGCGACGCCACGCGATCGATGACGGCGCCCTCCTCGTCCTTCTTGAACTCGGTCTTGCACTTGATGCCGCGCAGCTTGAGCTCGGGCGCCGAGACCTGGAAGTGCCACTCGATGTCGTTGTGGATGATGGCCACCTGGGCCTCGCGGATCCACTTGCCCAGGCGCAGCGACGTCTTGGTCTCGAAGCTGGTCGAGGGCTCGTCGGAGCGGATGACCGTGGACTCGGCGGGCACGTCGACCTCGGCCAGCACCAGGCGCTTCTCGAGCCAGACCTCGAGCGTGGCGTCCTTCTCGTCGGCCAGGATGCCGAGGCCGAGCTCGGAGCGCGCGGCCAGCCACGCCAGGAACTCGTAGCTGAGGAACCCCGTGCGCTCAATCTTGGTCGCCAGATCCATCTTCCCACTCCTGTTCAGAGGCTCCGGCCCCGGGCGGCACGAGCGTCTTGGTCGGTGACAAGGCCAGCACCTGCGACTGGATGTCGCGCGGCACGTCGTCCAGCCGCGTCAGGCTGGTGAAGTGGTTGCGCGTCAGCAGCTCGCGCTCGAACACGGCGCGGAACAGCTTGCGGAAGCGCTCGACGACCCCGCGCGACGAGCTGAAGACCATGAGCTCGCCCTTCTGGTGGAACCACAGCACGTCGAACACCTTGATGTCGGGCAGCGCCTGGACCAGCAGCCGCTCGCGGAGCAGCTCCTTGATCTCCTCCTTCTCGGCCTTGTTCAGGCGCTGACGGTTGCGGGCCGTCATCTCCTTCTCCATCTCTTCCTTCAGGAGGATCTTGAAGGTGCCCGACGGGATGCGCTTGGCGTCCTCGCGGTACGAGAACGCCAGGAAGTTCGTATAGAAGACCTTCTGGAAGTCGAAGGTGGCGTCGAGCGGGTTCAGCACGTGCACGAAGCCGACGCGCAGCTCGGGCGTGTTCAGCTTGGGGTTCACGCCCAGGGCGTGGTCGTTCAGGGCCGTGATGATGCGCTGCTTCGGCAGCTCGCCGTCGGCCAGCGGGTCGAGCAGGAAGTGAGTGTAGGTCATCGCACCGCTAGTGAGTCCCATGCGCCGTCCCCTTCCGGAGCTCTGCGATCAGGTGGCCGACCTCCGGGAGGATCAGCTTCTCCATGGCCAGCTCGACCGCCGGCTTGGAGCCCGGCAGGCAGAAGACTGGCCGCCCACGAACCACGCCCGCGCTGGCCCGCGAGAGCATGGCCGACGGCCCGATCTCGGAGTAGCTGAGCATGCGGAACAGCTCGCCGAAGCCCGGCAGCTGCAGGTGCAGGAGCGGTTCGACGGCCTCGACCGTCACGTCGCGCGGGGCGATGCCGGTACCGCCCGTCAGGACGAGCACGTCGACGTCGAGGCGGCTGGCGGTGCGGCGCACCCACCCTGCGATCTCCTCGCGCTCGTCGCGCACGACGTCCTGCAACATCACGTGGTGGCCGTTGGCCTCGAACAGCTCGCGGATGCGCTTTCCCGAACGATCGGTGGCCTCGGAGCGCGTGTCGCTCACCACCAGGATGGCCGCCGCCACCGACTTGGGCGCGGCGTGCTTGTGCTCCTCATGTCCCATCGTTCCTCCCTTCGAGATCGAGCACGGTCCAGCCATTGCGGTAGCCCAGGGCGCGCAGGCTGGTGCCGAGGACGGGATCGGCCTGCGAGGACGGGTTCACGAGCACGACGGCGCCGGTGGCCGCCGTGAGCATGGCCAGGTCGTGCACGCTGTTGCCGAGCGCCGCGACGGGACGCCGGCCGATGAATCGATCGATGGCCTCGAGCTTGCCCTGGTCGTTCACGGCCGGGCCGTCGAGCTCGTCGGTCAGGACGCCGTGGTCGACCTTCACGGCCATGCCGAGCACGTGGGAGCGCGGCACCCCGACCAGCCGCGCGGCCTCTTCGATGAGCCAGCGGTTCGACGCCGACAGGATCCACAGGGCGGCGCCCAGCCTGTCGAGGCCGGCCAGCAGCTCGACCATGGGCGCGAACAGGCGCTTGCGCCACACGCGCTCGACGAAGTAGGCCGCGTACTCGGCCACGTCGCGCTCGCGCTGGCCCGCCAACGCGCGCGTCAGGAAGGCGTAGCCCCCCGTGGCGTCGGCGGCGAAGCGGCGCTCGTAGTCCTCGAGCAGGCCCGAGGGCAGCGCCTGCTTGTCGACCAGCCAGCGCGCGAACTCGACCCCGGAGTCGCCGTCCCACAGCGTGCCATCGGCATCGGTGCAGACGACGGGGCTCGGCTCGCCCGAGGTCTTCAGCGCCTCGGCCAGGCGCTCGAGGGTGGGGTTCACGTCCTCCATGACCGACGGATCGTACCCATCGGCGCGAAAAGTGCAAGGGAGGGCCGGAGCGGCCCGGGAGGCCCGGATCGCGGCGGGGGCGGGAGAGGCTGCTCAGGTCCCCGCGGAGTAGTCGTCGCGGTAGGCGAGCTGCTCGGGGGTGAGGGCGTCGATGGTGATGCCCATGGTCTGGAGCTTCAGCGCCGCGAGCGATTCGTCCTGGCCCTCGGGCACGTCGTAGACCTGATCGTCCATGCCCTTGCCGTCCTTGGCCAGGCGGCAGAGCGACAGGTACTGGTTCGCGAAGCTCATGTCCATGACCTCCGAGGGGTGGCCCTCGGCGGCGGCCAGGTTCACGAGGCGACCCTTGGCCAGCAGGTAGATGCGGCGGCCGTCGGGCAGGCGGTACTCCTCGTTGTCGTCGCGGATGTCGCGCTTGGCCTCGGCCAGGGACTCGAGCTCGGGGATGTTGATCTCGCAGTCGTAGTGGCCGGTGTTGCAGATGATGGCGCCGTCCTTCAGCGTCCGGAAGTGGCGCTTCACGAGCACGTCCTTCATGCCGGTGGCGGTGATGAAGATGTCGCCCTCGCGCGCGGCCTGGTCCATGGTCGCGACCTCGAAGCCCTCGAGGGTGGCCTTCAGCGCCTGGATGGGATCGACCTCGGTGACGAGCACGCGAGCGCCCATGCCGCGGGCGCGCATGGCTGTTCCGCGGCCGCAGTGGCCGTAGCCCGCCACCACGAACACCTTGCCCGCCAGCAGCACGTTGGTGGCGCGCAGGATGCCGTCGAGCGACGACTGGCCCGTGCCGTACACGTTGTCGAAGTCCCACTTGGTCTCGGCGTCGTTGACGGCGATGACGGGGTACAGCAGCTTGCCGTCGCGGCCCATGGCGCGCAGGCGGTGCACGCCGGTGGTGGTCTCCTCGGTTCCGCCGAGGATGCCGGGCGCGAGCTCGCGGTGCTTCGAGTGCACCGTGACGATCAGGTCGGCGCCGTCGTCGAGGGTCAGCGTGGGCTTGAAGTCGAGGGTGCGCTCGATGGCCCAGTAGAACTCGTCGCGGCTCATGCCGTGCCACGCGAAGATGCTGAAGCCCTCGGCGGCCAGGGTCGCGGCGATCTCGTCCTGCGTCGACAGGGGGTTGCAGCCGGACCACGAGATCTCGGCGCCCGCCGCGCGCAGCGTGCGGATCAACACCGCGGTCTCCTTGGTCACGTGCAGGCAGCCGGCCACGCGCATGCCCTTCAGGGGCTGCTCGCGGATGCCCTTCTCGCGCAGGGCCATCATGACCGGCATGCGGCTCTCGGCCCACTCGACCTTCAGCCGTCCGGCGTCGGCCAGCGCGAGATCGCGCACCTTGTACGTTCGGGTCTCGTTCATGGCAGCTTCCCTTCGTCGTTGGCGGGTGCGGCGGGGGCGGCCAGGCGAGTGGCCACCCAGTCCTCCAGCACCTCGAAGTCCGTGAACACCTCGTCTCCGTCGGCGCCCGAGACGACCACCGTGGGCGTACCCTGCACCCCCAGGCGTCCCCCCTCGCTCACGTCGCGGAGCAGGAGCGCCTGCACCTCGGGAGACTCGAGATCGGCGCGAAAGCGCTGTACCGCAAGACCGAGGTCCGTGGCAAGCCGGATCGCCGCGGCTTCGTCCACGTCGCCCCCCGTGCGGTACAAGGCCTCGAACATGGGCAGCCAGGCATCTTGCCGCCAGGCGGCCAGGGAGGCCAGCGCGGCGGTGGGGAAGCGCTCGAGGATGCCCGTGGGGAACTGCTTGACGCAGACCCGCACGGGGTAACGCTTCGCGAGATCGTACAGCCGGAAGCGCAGGCCGCGACAGAAGCCGCAGTCGAAGTCGAGGAACACGGTGAGCGTCAGCCTGGCCTCGGGGCGCGCCAGACAGGGCGTGTAGGCCAGCTCGGGCTCGACGTGCACGGCGCGCGCGCGGCGCAGCAGGTCGAGGCGGCGCGCGGCGGGCACGAGGCCCGCTTCGGTGGTGAGCACCCGGCGCAGCAGCTTGCGCTGGGGCGCGAGCTCGGGGCATTTCAGGTCCTGGCGTACGCCGTCGGCCCATGACAGCTCGGGGCTGCACGGGTGGAACACGGCCTCGAGCAGCTCTTCGCCCATGCCCGCGGGCGCCGGAGCCCGCGAGGCCGCGCTCCCGGAAGGGGCACGTGCGGGCGCATCGTCCGAGCCGCGGACCTCGGGGGCGGCCACGGCGAGCAGCACGAACACGGGGAGCCAGGTGGGGAGCATGCCTTGGGAAACTCCGGGTGCCGCAAGGTTGTACCGAGGCGAGCCGGGCGTGTCAAACGGGGAGCCGTTGGTGTATACCAGGGCCTGCCAACCCTCCGGCGAGGAACCATGCGCGCGACGCGGGCCCGAACCCTCGCGGTCCTGTGGGCCTGCTGCCTGCCGGCGCTGCTGGCGCCGACGGTCGGTCGCGCTGGGGAGCCGGCAGTGGCGACCGCCCCCGCGCCCAGCGCCCAGCGGACGGCTGGGACCGACGAGCGCGTCTACGCCGGCGCCCTGGAACTGGTCCGCGAGAAGCGCTACGACGAGGCGCTACCCGTCCTGGTCAGCCTGGCCCGCGCCACCCCCTCGACCCACGTGCTCGGCCTGCTCGTGGCCGTGGTGGCCAGCGCACGCCACGACCCCGTCGCGGCGACGCGCCTGCGAGCCGAGGCCGACGCGGCGCCGGGCGATCCGCTCTTGCAGTTCATGGCCGGCGTGGCCACGCACTACTGCGGCCACGTGGCGGCCCGTGACCAGGCCGAGAAGCGGCGGTACTACGAGCTGGCGCTGCCCTACCTGCAGCGCACGCTGCCCGCCTACGACCACGTCGTCCGCGTGTGGATCTACATCGCCGTCAGCCACTACCGGCTGGGACACCAGCAGGAGGCCGAGGAGGCCATCGCCGAGGCCGCGAAGCGCAACGCGGCCGGCGACGAGGCCGACGTGTACTACTGCCGCGCCGAGATCATGCACCGAATCGATCCGGCCGCGGCGGTGGCCGACATCGACAGGTACCTGGCCATCATGAAGGCCAACGTGGCCCACGGCGCGTTCACCGACCAGGGCAAAGAAGCCCGCCTGCGCGACATGCGCGACCTGCTGCGGCGCGCGGCCGACGGCGCCCCCGTGCCCGACGCGGCTGAGCTCTTCGACCCGGTGCTGGTGGGAGACCGCGATCGCGACCGTCCCCTGCCCATGCCCTGGAACGATCCCACGCACCCGGCCATGCTGGTGCTGTACCTGCTGCTGGTGTTCGCGCTGGGGCGCTGGTGGTGGGTGCGCCGGCGTCAACGCGCCGCGTCGGGCGGGGGCAGCACGCGGTAGAGCGCCAGCGTCAGGTCCCCCTTCGGCACGCACCACGGGAAGTCCAGGTCCTGCTGCATCGCGGGATCGGTCACCCGCTCGCGGTGGAAGACGTCGGGGATGGCGGGGCGCCGCACGGGGACGGTGCGCGTGAGCACGGGCTCGAGGCGGAGGTCGGCACGCACCGCGCGGCAGGCCGGGTGCTCGCCGGCCTGGTCGCAGGCGCGCAGGGCACAGCGCGTGCCGAGCCAGGCGTAAACCGGACGATCCCACAGGGGATGCTGCCGCGCCTCGTCGAGCGAGCGCACGCGCAGGTCGACGCCGCGGGCGGCCGCCAGGTACAGCGGGTAGTGGAAGTGCCCGGGCTCGCGGGGCTCCTCGGCGCCGGTACGCACGAGCAGCGTGACCGGACCCCGGGGCAGGAGCGCCACGGCCTCGGCGAAGGCAGCCTCCTCGTCGTCGGCGTTGGTGCGCTCGGAGAGCCGGGGCAGGGTCGCCACGGCCGACGCGACCACCGCGGCGACGCCGAGCGCCGCTACGCCACGCCGCAGGGCGGGCGTCCCGAGCCGCGGCGCGAGGCGCCCCCACGCGCCCTCCAGGCCGAGGGCGGCCGCCAGCGTGAGCAGCACGAGCCCCGGCGCCTGCAGGCGTGGCACCGACAGGTAGGGCAGGTCGGCGCGCGCGGCCGCGATCCAGGCCAGCGCCAGGCCCAGCAAGGCCAGCGCGGTACGGCGCCGGCCGGCCGGCGCGACCAGGGGCGCCGCGAGGGCCAGCAACGTGACGGGCAGCGGGAACAGCGAGGGCCAGAGCGCCGCGTTGCAGGCGAAGAGCCCCTGCCCCAGCACCTCGGAGACCCACGTGGCGAACGGCGCGGCGAGCTGCGACGTGTTGCCCAGGGCCAGCTCGGCCTCGATCTGCCCCGCCAGCTGCACGCCGCGCACGGCGCCGACGGCCACCAGCGCCGCCAGCACCACCGCCGGTAGCGTCGCCCGCCAGCCCGTGGCCCGCGCGGGCCCCAGGGGCCACAGCACGAGCAGCGTCACGGGCGCGAGCACCAGCGCCTCGGGCCGCGCCAGCATGGCGAGCCCCAGGCCGGCCAGCGCGGCCTCGAGCAGCCAGGCCCGCGGACGAGCGCGCTGGAGCAGGGCCGCGCCGAGCCCCAGCAGCAACCAGATGAGGGCCGGGACGAAGGCGCTCTCGGAGGCCGCGTCCTTCACGAACAGAGGCGTGGCGGCCAGCAGCAGGCCGCCCGCCGCCACGCCCAGGCGCCCGGCGCCAAAGAGCGCCAGCAGCCAGGCTCCCGCCAGGGGCGTGAGCGCCCCCAGGACCTGGTCCAGCGCAATCCAGGCCGCGTGCGACGGCCCCGTGAGCCGGAACAGCAGGTGGTACGGGAGGTACGCGGCCGGGCCGTACTTGGGCACCGCCTCGAAGGCCGCGGCCTCGGCCACTGCGCGGTAGCCCATGTAGTACGTCACCAGGCGCTGCGGTGCGGCCAGCCGCAGGCCGAGGGAGAGCCCCAGCAGTCCGAGCACGGCCCACCGGGCACGCCGACCGCCTCCCAGCGCATCGACGAGGCAGGGCAGGCCGGCCGCGCCGAGTGGCACGGCGAACAGCACCACCGCGAGCAGCAACAGGAACGCCAGGCCCACGCCGGCCGCGTCGAGCCGGCTCGGCGCGTCCAGGGCCGGGCCGCCGCTCGATCCGGTCGCGGCCCCCAGCGACAGCCCACCGGGGTCGTGCGCCGCGACGCGCGCGGCCACGGCCTCGGCCAACCGCACGGCCCGGGCGTCGCCGGTGCCCTCGTAGCTCACGTCGAACGAGCGCGTGCGGCCCAGCGCCTGCGCCGCCTCATCCCGCGCCGTGATACGCACCCACGTGGCGGAGCCGTCGGCCCCGGGAGCCGGGCCGAAGCGCAGGCGCCACACGTCGGTCAGCTGGGACTCGACCAGCGGCCGCCCCGCGCAGCAGGGCGCCGCGTCGGTCGCCGTGGGCGCCAGCAGCCGCAGGACCAGGTCGTCAGCCGGCGCGGCGCTCGCGGTGGCTGGGCCGAGAAGGCCAAAGATTGCGAGGAGGATCACGCCAGATGACCGTCTCCCCGACGAACGCCGGGGTCCAGGCCCGGTCGTTCGGGCATGGTCCGGGGAACGTGCCTGGATTCCGGCTTTCGCCGGAATGACGAGGGGGTTGACGATCTTCGAACCTCCGGCGACAGGCTGGTTGCCCCGCCCCTGCGAATCGCTATCCTACACCAGCCGGGGAGGCACGCATGAAGAGAACGCTGGCGCTGCTCGGGATGCTGATGACGGTCCTGGCCCTCCTGGGCTGCGGAAGCGCCGGCGCGGGCTCGGACGCGCCGCCGGCCGAGGTCGCCGAGACCGCCGAGACCGCGGACACCGACTCCCCGGCCGAGCTGACCGACGCAGAGCCCCCGGACGTGCTGGCCGACCAGCCCGCCCCCGACACGGGCCAGGAGGTGCTGGCCGAGCCGCTGCAGGAGCACGGCCTGATCGTCGACCTGGACGCCATCCCCTGCCTCGACTGGGACACGCAGACCCCCGACGCCGCCTGCAACCACCACGGCTCGTCGGTGCTGGTGCAGCCCGACGGCACCGTGCTCGCCACCTGGTACCACGGCAAGGGCGAGAAGTCGAAGGACTCGCGGCTGCTGTGGGCGAAGAAACCGAAGGGCGAGCCCTGGCAGCCCTGGGCCGTGCTGTTCGACGACCCGGGCAAGGCCGAGGGCAACCCGACCCTCTGGCGCTCCGAGCGCACCGGCGAGCTGGTGGTCTTCTTCGTCACGCTCGAGGGCCCCGCCTGGGAGGACGGCCGGATCCGCGCCATCCGCAGCGTCGATGACGGCGCCACCTGGAGCGCGCCCGTGACGCTGCGCGACGAGCTCGACTGGATGACCCGCAACAAGCCCCTGCGACTGGCGAACGGCGAGCTGCTGCTGCCGACCTACGACGAGGCGCTCTACTGCCCGTCGTTCCTGATCTCGGCCGACGACTTCGTGGCCGACTGGATCGAGATCCCCTTCGAGGGCGCCGAGCTCGTGAAGCACCCGCACCAGATCCAACCCACCGTGATCCAGCGCGCCGACGGCACGATCTTCGCGCTGCTCCGCAACACGAACCCGGTGGTGCCGCAGCAGGCGTGGGAGATGACCTCCGCCGACGACGGCCGCACCTGGAGCAAGGCCGCCGCCTCGGTCATCCCGAACTCCAGCGCCAGCCTCGAGATGGTCGAGGCGCGACGCGGCGTGGTGGCGCTCGCCTTCAACAACTCGGTCAGCGGCCGCTGCCCCCTGGCCGTGGCGCTCTCCGACGACGAGGGCCGCACCTGGAGCGCGATCGCCAACGTGCTGGACGATTGCCTGGCCAGCGGCGGCAGCTACGGCTACCCCTCCATCGCCGAGGACCCCACCGACGGCTCGTTCTGGATCACCTACACCCACGATCGGCGTACCATCGGCTGGGTGCACGTGACCGAGGCCTGGATCCGCGCACACCCCGCGCCCCTGGCGAAGCCGCCCGCGGCCTGGGGTGCCCTCGACGGCCTGGCCGCGCCCGACCGCGAGACGCTGACCTTCACGTTCACGGGCGCTCCCGACGCCGCCGCAGCCGCCGCCCCCGGCACGTACGCCGTGACCTCGGACCATGGCCCGCTCGACGTCACCGGGGTGAGCTACGACCCTGCCACGCGCGCCGCGCGCCTCACCACGACCCCGCAGAAGCTGGGCGTGACCTACACGGTCACCGTGACACCCACCACGGGCGAGCCCCCCGTCGGCACCGTGCTGGCCGCCGAGACCGCCCGCTTCTGGATCAGCGATCCCGACGACCTCGAGTGGAGCCAGGTCCACGCCCCCGCCCATCGCGTGGCCGCGGGCGAGCACGTGGTCCTCTATGCCCTCGACGGCGAATGGCTCGAGGACGCCGACGGCCTGGCGGCCGAGTTCGACGCTCTCATCTACCCGACCATGACCGCGCTGTTCCCGGGCCCGCCGGACCTCGACGGCAACGGCCGCGTCGTCGTCGTGGCGGTGCAGGGCGACTTCGGGGGCTACTTCAACCCGCTGAACCAATACCCCGAGAGCCTCACGCTGTCGCGCTACGGGCTGCACTCGAACGAGATGGAGCTCCTGCACCTGAACCCGACCATCGGGAGCTGGGCGTACGGCACCACCCTGGCCCACGAGCTCCAGCACCTCCTGTACCACGCGGTGCACGAGCTCTCCGACGGCTACTGGGAGTACCACGACGAGGGCCTGGCCGAGTGCGCGGTGCACGTGGTGTACGGCGCCAACGAGATGGCGTTGCAGGAGTACCACTGGGACCCCTACGGCCTGATCGGGCAAGGCCTGTCGCTCGTCCACTGGACGTACGCACAGTACGAGAACTACGCCGTGGCCTACCTGTTCTGGACGTACGTGATGGCGCAGCTGGGCGAGGGCCTGCCCGGCTATCGCCGCATCTTCGACGTGCCGAGCGGCAGCCCCCAGGTGATCTCGGGCTTCCTCGAAGAGGCCCTGGGCGCCGACCTGCCCATCACGCACCTCTTGTCGCTGGCCGCGCTCTGGACCCAGGCGCCCCACGGCCCCTTCGGCTACGACGGCACGCTGTCGCTCGGCGCCGGGGAGTGCCCGACCGTGCCCGCCGGCACGACCAGCCTGGCCCTCGAGCCCTTCGCGGGCGCGTTCTTCCCGCTCGACCAGAGCCCGGTGCCCTACCCCGGCACCCAGGGGCCCGACATCCTGTACCTGGGTCTCGGCGCGGGCGGCGCGGTCGACCAGGACGCGCCCTTCGACGTGGCCGGCGGCGCCCTGCTGGTCTACAACCGCGCCTTCGACTGGGAGACCTGGGAGACTGAGGCCAGCGGCCCCGGGCTGCCCGCCGTGTCGCACGGAGGCTGGTACGCGCCCCTGATCGCCCCGCGCCCGCGCCTGGCCGGGATGACGCTCCGCCCCGACTGGAGCGACCCGCCCCCGCTGCTGCCCGACTACGTCCGGGAATGGTCGCGCTGGCGCCACCGCGCCGCTCGGTAGGCCCCGTGCGGCCTACTCTTCCGAGAAGGTCCCGAAGAAGTTGCCGGAGTAGCGGTCGGCGTTCTCGCCGTACGAGCGGATGTTCTCGCGGGTGACGACGTACGTGGCGTGCTCGCCCACCTTGCGCGAGAAGTCGACCTTGCCGCGCGTGGTGCCGCCCTCGAGCTCGAAGCCCACCTCGGCCAGGCACGGGTTCACGTCGGAGGCCAGGTTGGCCCCGCAGATGGGGCACATCAGGTCGACCAGGTCCCCGGGCCGGAGGTCGAGGTCGTCGGCCTGGCGGAGGTCGTAGTTGCCGGGCGTCGGGCTCAGGAGGATCAGGCCGCGATGCCCGCGGTTCGCCGCCGTGAGCACGATCTTCACGTTGGGGTTCAGCGTGGCGTCGCAGTGGGGGCAGCTGTAGATGCGCCTCATGACGAAACCTCCGGGATGACGACCCGAGTATAGCACCGGGGGACGGTGGCGGCGCCACCGCGCGTTCAGAATCTCCAGGCGGCGCCATGGAAGTCGGCGGTCAACGAGGCGGGCAGGAGCAGGGCCGCCTTCAGGAACGACTCCAAATCGGGAACGTTGTAGACGTTGACAGCATATCCCCAGTCCGAGAGCGCGCGGAACACGCGGCGGCGGGTCTCGGTCTTCCAGTTGACCGAGAAGCGCGTGAGCCCCCACCCCGTGAGCACGTTGAGCACATGGCGCGCGGTCTCGGGGGCGCCCAGCACCAGCGGAGCCAGGAAGTCCACCGGGCACTGCCGCACGGCCCCCGGGTGGCGTTCGGCCAGGCGACGGAAGCCCTCCTCCTTCAGGTGGTGCACGGCTGCGTTGAACCACAGGTCGGCGTCGTCGAAGCCGTAGCGCCGCACGACCTCCAGCACGGCCTCCACGTCCAGCGACTCCTCCTTCAGGTCGAGCTTCACCGCCTTGCCGGCGCCCTTGAAGGCCGCCAGGGCCAGCTCGAGCGACAGGGGCTCCTCGCCCTGGGCCCAGGGCACGTCGTCGAACGAGGGCCCGCGCACCACCAGCCGCCCGCCCGGCTCGCGCCGCACGTCGCACTCGCCCCAGCGGATGGACGAGCGCAGGAACGCGTCGAGGCTCCCGGGCTCGTTGACCGCGCGCCACACCAACTGCACGCGCCGCGCGAGATCCGCCTCGAGCTCGGCGGGCGTCACGATCTCGCCCACGGCGTAGTCGCTGCCCCGCACCGTGCGCGGCGTCGCGCGCTCGTCGCTCTCGAAGATGGTGTCGGCGTGCAGGAGCAGGATCTCGCCCTCGTCGTCGGCCGTGGCCATGGCCTCGAGGTTGGCCGGCTCGTTGTCGACCGCCGCGATCACGCGGTAGCCCAGGCGCCGGAAGTGCCGGATCCCCTCGGCCTTCCTGGCCTTCACGCCCTGCTCCCAGGCGCCCGGGTTCATGACCAGCAGCTCGGACGTGAACGCCACGCGGTGCAGGGCGCCGAGCAGGTTCAGCGACTCGAGCGTCAGCTCGCGCAAGGTGTCGGGGCGGCCCGTGTTCAAGCCCACGGCCGTGTTCGGCTGCAGTTGGAACCAGCGGATGACCTCCATCACGCCCCGGAAGGGCCGGTGCCCGGCCAGCACGGCCTCGCGGCTCCACAGGTGGGCGCGGTACCAGGACCGAATGGCCTCGGCTTCGGCCTCCGGGATGGCGCGGGATGCCAGCAGCGGCTCGACGTGGTTCTCGTGTACCGTGATCTCGTCGGGGCAGAGGCCGTGGAACCAACGCGTGCCGTGCGCGCGGTCGTAGCCGAGCAGCACGTGCGCCACCGTGGCGCGCATGTCGACGATGGTGCCGTCGACGTCGAACACCAGCAGCAGGCGGTCGGCGGGGTGCTTCCGGCGCAGCGCCTCGTAGTGCGAGGCCAGGGCGCGCATCCAGGTCATGGGCGGGGCTCCCGCGATTGCTCGCGGCGGGGAGAGTAGCAGGATCGGGGCGCCCGGACCAACGCCGAAACTTTCCGGTTCCGATTCGCCGCGATTGCCCGCATAAGGGAAGACGGACGGAACGGAGCACGACCATGCAGCGAGCGGACGCGGCCGCTACGACCATGCTCGAAGGCTACAACTGCGCCCAGTCGGTGCTGGCGGCGTGCGGGCCGGCGCTGGGGCTGGACCGCGAAACCTGCCTGCGGATGACGGCGGCCTTGGGCGGCGGGCTGGCGCGCTCGGGCAACGCCTGCGGGGCCGTGACCGGGGCCTTGATGGCCATCGGCCTGGCATGCGCCGGGACCTTGCCCACCCCCGAGTCGAAGGAGCTGGCCTACGGACCTGCCGGCGTCTTCCTCGCGCGCTGGCGCGAGCGCCACGGCTCGCTCCAGTGCCGCGAGCTGGCCGGCTGCGACGTGTCGACCCCCGAGGGCCTGCAGGCCTTCCGCGCGGGGAATGTGCACGAAACGACCTGCACCGAGTTGGTGCGCGACGCGGTGCGGTTGCTCGACGAGCTTCAGATCCCGAACCAGGGAACGACGGCGTGACCGTGAAGGGTGAAGCGCTCGGCGCCGCCGTAGACCACCAGGCCCTGCTTGTTCTCGTTGCCGGGTAGATCCGCCCAACGGTCGAGCCCCTTCGTCGCGTCGGACGCCAGCGTAGAGGCCGACTTCGTCTCGACAGGCACCAGGCGGTCGCCCAGGTCGATGATGACGTCGATCTCGTGGCCCGTCGCGTCGCGCCAGTGGTAGAGCGGCGGCTCTCGACCGGCATTCGTGAACGTCTTGGCGAGCTCGGAGACCACGAACGTCTCGAACAGCGCGCCGCGCAGCGGGTGACGCTCGAGCGTAGCCGGCGATTCGATGCCCAACAGGTGGGCGGCGAGGCCCGAATCGACGAAATGCAGCTTCGGCCGCTTGCGCAAGCGCTTGCGGAAGTTCAGGTGGTGGGCGGGCAGCACCGTCACGATGGCGCCGACCACCAGTGCCGAGAGCCACGCGCGGGCCGTGGGCTGACTGATGCCCACGTCAGAGGCCAATTCGGAGAGGTTCAGCTCTTGCGCCGTGCGGGCTGCAGCCAAGCGCAGGAACCGGTCGAAGGCGTCCAGGTCCATGACGCGGAGCACATCCCTCACGTCGCGCTCGACGTAAGTGCGCACGTAGTCGGCCAGCCACTCGTTGGGAGAGAGATCCTTTGCATGGATGCGCGGATAGCCGCCGGTCCACACGGCCCGCCAGAGCGGACAAGGCTCGCGGCGATCCGTCCTTGGGAGGCCCAGCCCGGCCGGCATCGAGGGCGCCCAGGACCAGCGTTCGGCCAGCGAGAGCGGCAGCAGCGTCAGCAGGGCCGTGCGTCCCGCGAGCGTCTGGGAGACCTTGTGCAGCAAGAGCAGGTTCTGGGATCCGGTGAGCACGAAGCGGCCCGGGCGATCGTCCTCGTCGACCATCACCTGCAGGTACGACAGCAGGTCCGGTGCGCGCTGCACCTCGTCGAGGATCAGGCCACCAGGCCCGGACAACAGGCTCTGCGGATCTTCCTGGGCGCGCAGCCGCGTGGGCGGATGCTCGAGGGATACGTAGCGATGCTCCGGGAACGCGTGGCGTACCAAGGTCGTCTTGCCCGACTGCCGGGGACCCAGGACCGTGACCACCGGGTTCCTGGAAGCGCGTTCGAGCAGGTACGACTGCAAGTGCCTTGGAAACATGATGGAATTCTAGGACGCGGGGCGAGCCATGTCAAATTGAAAATCTATTTTTCAAAGTGACAAGGCGATCGAGATCAGTCCTCCTCCCCGCCCCGCGCGCGGATGCTGTACTTGCGCATCAGCGCGTGGAAGTTGGGCCTGAGGAGCCCCACCGCCTCGGCCGCGCGCGTGACGTTGCCGTCGTTGGCCTCCAGCGCCTTCAAAAGGAACGCCTTCTCGACCTTCTCGTACACCAGCTCCTTCACGCGGCGCTTGGCCTCCTTCAGCTCGTCGGCCGTGGCCGGCACGTCGTCGAGGCCGAGCTCTTCCTCGACCGCCGACGAGCGCCCGACGATCTCGGGGGGCAGGTGCTCGACCCCCACGTACTCCTTGTCGACCGTCGCCACGGCGCGCTCGACGATGTTCTTCAGCTCGCGCACGTTGCCCGGCCAGTGCCACGCGATCAACTTGGCCATGGCTGCGGTCGTGAAGCCCTGCAAGGGCGAGCCGGTCTCGGCAGCCGCCTGTTTCAGGAAGTGCGTGGCCAGGAGCGGGATGTCGTCGGGGCGGTCGCGCAGCGCCGGCACGGTGACGGGGATCACGTTCAGGCGGTAGTACAGGTCCTCGCGGAAGCGCCCGTTCTCGACCAGCTGGTACAGGTCGCGGTTGGTGGCCGCCACCACGCGCACGTCGATCTCGACCTCGCCCTCGGCGCCCACGGGCCGTACGCGCCGCGACTCGAGCACGCGCAGCAGCTTGCCCTGGAACTCGAGCGTCAGGCTGGCCAGCTCGTCCAGGAAGAGCGTGCCGCCGCTGGCCTGCTGGAAGAGCCCCGGCCGCGCCTGGGTGGCGCCCGTGAACGCGCCCTTCACGTGCCCGAACAGCTCGCTCTCGACCAGCCCCGCCGACAGCGTCGACACGTCGACCGGCACGAAGGGCCCGCCGGCGCGCGCGCTGTGATCGTGGATGGCGCGGGCGATGAGCTCCTTGCCGGTGCCGGACTCGCCGTAGACGGTCACCGTGAAGTGCGACGGCGCCACCTTCAGGATCTGGCGCCGGATGTCCTCCATGGCCTTGGAGCGCCCGAGCAGGCTCATGCCCTGGCGGAGGCGGCCCAACTCGGCCTTCAGCTCGCGGTTCTCGGCGCGCATCTGGCGATCCTCGAGCGCCTTCTGCACCGACACGGCGAGCTCCTCGGGCGTGAAGGGCTTCGGCACGTAGTGGAAGGCGCCCTTCTTGATGGCCTCGATGCTGGTCGGGATGGTGGCGTAGCCCGTGATGATGATCACCGTGACGTCGGGGCGCAGCTCCTTGATCTGCTCCAGGGCGTCGAGCCCGGGCAGGTCGGGCATCTTCAGGTCCAGCAGCACCACCTCGTAGTCGCCCTCGACGGCCCGCCGCACGCCCTCGACTCCCGACGACTCGTACTCGACTTGGTGCCCCTCGGGCTCGAGGATGCGCCGGCACGTGAGCCCGATGGAGCGCTCGTCGTCGATGACCAGGACGCGCGCGGTCAATCGTCCGATTGGTTCGTCCACCAGGCTCCTCCAATCCCCCCTCGCCCTTCATGGAGCCTGCCCTGAGCTCGTCGAAGGGAGGGGGCCAGGGGGTGAGGTCAGCCCACCACCCGCGGCAGCGTGACCCGCACGAGCGTGCCCTTGCCCTCCGCGCTCTCGATGTCGATGGTGCCGTCGTGCTTGCGCACGATGCCCAGCGAGACCGACAGCCCGAGCCCGGTGCCCTTGCGCGCGCCCTTGGTCGTGAAGAAGGGCTCGAACGCGCGCTGCAGCAGCTCGCTCGGCATGCCCTTTCCCGTATCGCGCACCTCGGCCACCACGAAGCCGCCCGACGAATCCTCGTCGGTCGTGAGCGAGATGGTCCCGGGGGTGTCCATGGCCTCGGCCGCGTTGGTCACCAGGTTCGTGAACACCTGCTGCAGCTGCTTGGGATCGGCGTTCACGAGCATCGGGTCGGCCGACAGGCCGAGCTCGATCGTGACCTTGTCCATGCCCTCGTACTTGCGGGTCAGCACCAGCGTCTCGCGGATCACCTGGTTCAGGTCGACGACCTTCTTCTCGCTGGGCCGCTCCCGTGCGAAGTCGAGCAGGTTCTTCACGATCTCGCGGCAACGCGTGGTCTCGGCCACGATGACGTCGAGGTCCTCGCGGCGCGGGTCGTCGGCGGGCAGCCCCTTCTCGAGCAGCATCGACAGGCTGAGGATTGACGTGAGCGGGTTGTTGATCTCGTGGGCCACGCCCGCGGCCAGGCGACCGATCGACACCTGCTTCTCGACCAGCGACAGGCGCTCGTCGGCCTGTTCGCGCAGGCGCATGTCGCGCTCCTTGATGGCCTTGACCATCAGGTTGAACGCGTTGGCCAGCCGCCCCAGCTCGTCGGTCGACGAGATGCGCACCTTCAGCGCCAGGTCGCCGCGCGCCACGCGGTTCATGCCCTCGGCCAGCTCGCGCACCGGGCGGATCAGCCACGCCGACACCAGGTAGGTCATGAAGAAGCCGAACAGCATGCCGAGCGCGATCAGGCCACTGAACAGCGTGACCGTCTGGCGCTGCATGTCGGCGTACACCTCCTCGCGGACGCCGAGGCCGAGCATGCCCACGGGCTGATCGCGGTGGTCGCGCAGCGGCATGTAGGCGGTGTAGTAGGGCGTGTGGACCACGTCGGCGGAGCCCAGGAAGATGTCCCCCTCGCGCAGCACACGCTGGACCACCAGCGGGTCGGCCCGCGTCGCCAGCCACTCTTCGCCCATGGTCGTGGCCACGCGCTTGTCGCCGAGGAAGAGCGTGGCGGCATACCAGTCGCGGTGCCCGGGCCACAGCGCGTCGATGGGGATGCCGACCAGGTCGGCGCGATCGTTCAAGAGCGCCGCGAGCATCACGACGCCCGTCTGGCCGGGCACGGGTGCGCCCGCGACCAGGAACAGGCCCTCGGAGACCGGCGCCTCGTAGCCCAGGGCGGCCACCGCCTCCGGACCGAGCGCCAGCACGTGACCCTGGGCCCGACCCTCGCGGCGCACGCGCTCGGCGAACCCGGCCAGGGGCGAGCCGCGGTACCGCTCGCGATCGAGCGGGAACACGCGCTCCTCGAGCGGCCCGGCGCGGCGCACGGCCGTGATCGCGCCGTCGGTGTCGAGCACGGCCACGTCGAGCACCGTCTCGCCCGCCGGGAGCCCGGCCGAAACATGCAGCGCCTCGCCCGCGCGCACGCGGTCGGCCTGCACGAGGGCCAGCAGCCGGAGGCGCGACAGGTGCCCCGCCAGGCTGATCTCGGCCACCTGGAGGCCCACCTCCATCTTGGCGGTGGCCAACTCGACCACCTTCTGACCGAAGACGGCGTTGCCGATGAAGATGGTGCAGGTGGCCGAGGAGACGATGAGCGCGACGAACGCCGCGATCAGGCGGCCGCGCAGGGAGAGCCGCCGGACGAACTGGAACCGCGAGGTGTATCGCATTCGCATACGTCGGCCCCCCCTCCCCGGGGGTTCGAGCGGGCTCAGACTAGCACCCCGCCTTGCTCGGCGTCAAATCGTATACAATCCCCATACAGGTCCGCCCGGCCCCCGCGAGCTCCCCGGGGCCGCGCCGGGCCGGCTCGATCCGCCAGCAAGCCATTGTTTCGAAAAGCCTTTTCGACAATCGGACCAGAGGAGCGCCTGTATAGCATCCGCATACACCGAGACGGCTCCACAGGGCCGGCGCCCGGCCGTGCGCGACAGATTCCGCTTTCACTTCAATGCGATCCAAGATCTCCGAGCAGCTTGGCACACGCGTTGCAATTGTTCGGTGCGGCGGGCGGCAACGGAAGGCCGGGACGCCCGACGAATGAAAACCCGCAACGAACCCCGCAACGGGAGGACGATCATGAAGAAGGCGAC
>Ga0172370_10000963_pt1 | contig 44908 bp, 49 predicted proteins | sample LakKiv5m_FD_114538 | JGI IMG/M metagenome (GOLD analysis project Ga0172370, IMG submission 114538) | Freshwater microbial communities from Kabuno Bay, South-Kivu, Congo - kab_022012_11.5m | ecosystem: Environmental > Aquatic > Freshwater > Lake | place: Democratic Republic of the Congo...
CGTACAAGAGTGCGGCGAGGAGAATAATCCGCATGCCTCCCATCCGTTCCCCCAGATATCCGGCCGGAATAGCGAATACGGTCTCGAAAAGATAGAAAAACGACCCCAATGTTCCGATCTGGGTAAGGCTGATGTGGAGGTCTCTGGCGATAAACGGCAGGAGCAGGAGGAAGCTCGCCTGGTACCCGTCGTTGAGGATATGAAGGACGTTGAGAAAAGCGAGCGGACTGAACATGTCGGAGTGGCGAGACTTGAACTCGCGACCTCACGGTCCCGAACCGTGTGTTCTAGCCATCTGAACTACACTCCGAATAGGTAATTATATCATCATTTCGGGTTTATTTACCCTGTGAGACCTTTACTTCGGCCGGAGCAGGTTCGGCGGGTTTCTTTTTCTGGCCTTTTTTGAGTTTGCCCTGTGCCTCGCCTCCTGATTGCTGCTGGGAAGCCTGATGGCGTCTTTTCTTGTCGGCTTCCTCTTGTTCTTCCGCCCGTTTTTTTTGTTCTTCCGCCCGTTTGATATCTGCAACGGCTTTCTCGCCGCCTCCCTTGACGAGTTGGAAGAGACGGTTTTTGAGTGCGTCGGCTTTTTGTTTATCCTGCTGGTTGTAGGCCTCCTGCAGCCGCTGGAAATCAAGAGGGGTGCTGGCCTTTTTGCCCAGCATCTTTTCTGCCGAAGCTTTCTCGGCTTCCGTGCGGGAAGGGTCCTTGCCGGTCGCGTGCTCCCACAGCTTGACCGGACTAAAAGTCTGTGCAACCGACTTTACCGTGTGTTTGGCTGTCGACTGTCCCAGCTCCAGCGCCTGTTCGAATGCATCATCCAAGACCTGATTTTTTGCCATACTCGTTTGCTTCCTAATTCCCTAAATCCCCATTATCGCCTTTGCCCGCTCCGAAAGGCGGTCCATGGACCACGGCGGGTCGAAGGTGAGCTCTATGGTCACGTCCTCATCCCGAAAGCCGAGTCCTGTCATTGCGGTGCGTATCTCCCGTTCGATTATCGAGAAAAGCGGGCACCCGATGGTCGTCAGGGTCATGAGGATATGCACCTTTTGCTTGGCAACGGTAACCTTGTACACCAGGCCGAGATCCACGATGGAAACGCCGATTTCCGGATCGATGACCGTTGCCAGCGCTTCTTCGGTTTGCTTCCGTGTGACTTTCATGCTTTAACAGTATAACAAATGCTATAATGAACCCGAGAAAACAATTATCACTTCTCAACAATATGAATACTTATAAAATCCACTTCATCCCGCTCGGCGGCGTCATCGGCGTTACCAAGAACATGTATGTATACGAGCTGTATGAAAACGAAGAGCTCAAGGATATCATCATCATCGACTGCGGCATCGGATTCCCGAAGGAAAAGGAGCTCGGGGTCGATTTTGTCATCCCCGACATTTCCTATCTCAAGGACAAAAAAGACAAGATACGCGCCGTCCTCCTTTCCCACGGACACGAGGACCATATCACGGCACTTCCCTATCATTACAACGACCTCGGGCGTCCTCCCGTTTATGCAAGTAAGCTGACCGGGGCATTTGTCGAGAACAAATTCCGTGAGACCGGTACGCCGGTACGCGTGGAAACGGTTTCCTACGACAAGGAATATGCGTTGGGCGGGTTCCGGGTCAAGTTCCTGCGCATGACGCACTCCATCCCCGACACGACGCATATCCTCCTCAAGACGCCGGTAGGCACCCTCTACCACGGGCCTGATTTCAAGCTGGACTTGACCCCGGTTTACGGCAACCCCCCCGATTTCTACGAGATAACGAAGGCCGGCCATGACGGCATCCTGTGTCTCATGTCCGACTGTCTCGGCGCCGAGCGGGAGGGCCTTACCCTGTCCGAAGCGATTGTCGGCCAGACATTCGAGGATGTGATGCGCAAGACCCGCGGCAAGTTCCTCATGACGACTTTTTCATCCAACATCTCGCGTATCCGCCAATGCGTGGAAGCAGCCATCAAGTTCAACCGGAAGATCGTGTTCCTGGGACGCTCCATGAGGGAGAATACCCGTCTCGCGCAGGAAATTAACTACCTGCCCATCCCGCAGAACCTCATCGGCAAAGAAGAGGAAGTCAACAAGCTCCCGCCCAACAAGGTATGTCTCATCATCGCGGGTTCCCAGGGCCAGTACGGTTCGGCGCTTTTTAAGCTCGGGAACAAGATGAACAAGAACATTGCCATAAAGCAGGGCGACAAGGTCGTTTTCTCATCCGACCCGATTCCGGGCAACGAGAACGAGGTCTATTCGGTCATCGAGGACCTGACCGTCCAGGGAGCGGAGGTATACTATTCCGACATCCAGGATCAGCTGCATGCGTCGGGCCACGGGAATCGCGAGGATCTCAAGTTCCTCATCCGCTTCACCAATCCGAAGTATTTCATCCCTATAGGCGGAACGGTCCGTCATCAGCAGCAGTACCGGAGGATTGTCGGGGAGCTCGGATACAACGAGAATACCGTTTTCCTCCTGAACGAGGGCGAGACCATCTGGTTCACCAAGAATAAAGCGGTCACCGGAGACACGATAGAAACGAAAAATATTTATGTCGATGCATACGGCGTGGGCGATGTCGGCAAGGTAATACTGCGGGACCGGAAGACGCTGTCGTCGGAAGGCGTCGTCGCCGTCATTCTGCCGGTCAATGAGACGGGCCTCCTGGTCGCGCCTCCGAAAATTCTTTCGAAGGGGTTCGTCTTCGGCAAGACCGAAGATGCTCTTTTTGCCGGGGCGATGAAGCTTATGGAGACACGGCTCAAGCCGCGCGGCTCAGGTCCGATAGACAGCAATGCCATCCGCAAGAGCATCAATGATGACCTCGAGACCTATTTCTTCAAGGAAACGGGCCGTCGTCCGCTCATCATGGTGGAACCGATAACCATTTGACGCAACCATGGCAGCATTACCCATCAGCCTACAGAAGATATCCCTTTTTCTCGAGCGATTGCCGGGCATCGGCGAGAAAACAGCCAACAGGCTCGCCATGTATCTTCTGCGTCTTCCTGAAAACGATCTCAAGGAGTTTGCGGAACACATATCCGAACTCAAGAAGCGGACCAAACTTTGCAAGCGATGCATGAATCTCACAGAAGATGATATCTGCTCCATTTGCACCGATGAAAAACGGGACCGGAAGACGATAACCGTCGTCGAGACGGTCCTTGACCTCCTGTCTTTCGAAACCGGAAACATATACAACGGGACCTATTATGTGTTGCACGGCAAGATAGATCCGCTCAACAATATCGGTCCCGACGATTTGTATATCCCTTCCCTCTTCACCCGGTTAGAAAAGGAAGGCCGCGATGTCGGGGAGATAATCCTCGCGACGAATCCCGACATGGAGGGCGAGGCAACGGCGGTATATCTCATGACCAAACTAAAGGAGCTCCAGGCGGAACGGAATTTCTCATACCGCATCACGAGACTTGCATATGGTCTTCCCATAGGAGCCAATCTGGAGTATGCAGACTATGGCACCCTTGGCAAATCGCTCGAGAACAGACGCGATTTTTAGGCAAGGTGCTTGAGTTCTTCTGCGATGAGCGCTGCGACCGATACCTCCGTGAGTTTGTCGAACTTTTGTTCCGGCTTCAGCGCGATGGTGTCCGTGGTGAAAAAACGGTCCAATGCAGATGCTTGTATCTTGGCTGGCGCATCGTCGGAAAAATCATGATGCACGATTGCCGCCATGACGCGTTTGGCACCCCGCTCCATGCAGAGGGTGGAGGCATGGATGAGCGTACCGCCTGACGTGGTCATGTCATCGACGAGGACTACCGTCTTGTCCTTGACGTTGCCGTACAGGTCAAGCGCCTTGCTTTGGTGGATTTTCTGGAGATTCCTTCGCTTCTCGATAAGGGAAAGGGTAAAGTCGGGAGTGCCGAAAAGGTGTTCGCCGAATTTGCGCGCCCGTTCTATCCCTCCCTGGTCGGGCGAAACGACACTCACCTGTTCGGGCGTGGCACCGGACGCTCCGAGATAATCCTTGACCGTATCGGCGAGCAACGGCAATGCCGAGATGTTCTTGAACGGTATCGAGAACACTCCCTCGGTGGCTTCGTCGTGCAGGTTGATGGTATAGATCTTGTTGAAGCCAATCGATTCGAGGAACCGGATGACGACGTTGGCGGATACGCATTCTCCGGGACGGTGTTGGACGTCTTGCCTTGCATATCCGAAATACGGGATGACCCCGATGACCTTGCTGGCTTCCTGTCTCCGGAGTGCATCGCAGAAAAAAAAGAGCTCCATGAGATGGGTATCGCTTGGGTTGGAAGAGGGTTGGATGAGGACGCATTTCTGGTGTTTGACGTTTTCAGCGACCTGGACACGTATCTCGGAATTCTCGAACCGGACGACCTCTGAGGCAGCCAACGGGACGGACAACAAATCCGAAACTTTGTGGGAGAGGCCGGGGTTAGCGGTTCCCGAGAAGAGTTTGAACATAGAGTCAGAGTGAATAACGTGTAACGCCATCCGTCTGTCAGCCTTCCTGTTGAGATATCTCGATGAGCTTGCGTGCGGCGAGCTCTTGGGTTTTCTTGACCGCTTCGTTAATTGCTTCCGCGATTCGGTTCTCGATGACGCCATCCACTTCGACCTCCTGAATCTGTTGGTCTCCGCGTACGGTTACCTTGACTCCGTTTTTTTCAACCGTGATCTGTTCCTGCTGTAAGGCCGCCTGCATTTTCTGTGCCTGGCGCTGCAATTTCTGGATGTCCCCCAAACCGCTGAATGGATTGTTCATAAAATCTTGTGAAAGTGATAACGTGTGTTAAATCCATAGGCGGTGCCGTATGGATTTAAGAGACATTACGACGATTTCGGCATCGATTTATTATAGAACTCGGAAACGGCAATCTCAAGCGGGATTGGCTCGATTGGCGTCGTTTTCATTTCACTGTATGCTTCTCCCAACAGCTTCATGAGAAGAACCAGCTTGGGGACGGTCAGGGCGTATACGGGTTTTCTGCCGCCCACGTTATTCTGGGCCAGGAGTTCTGCATGACACTCGCGAAGCGTCTCCTCGATGAGAATCCTAAAGGAACCTCCGGAAGTCTCGAAGGCATGTATCCACGCATGGGCATCCTGGGCGGATTTGGCCGAAAGAACCGAAAGCAGGCTATCACGGGATTTCATTCCGATGTATGTCCGTGCTTCATCGACCGTCATCTTGCCTGACATGACAAGCTCTTCGAGGAGTTTCGCCGCATCACGGAAAGATTTGTCTCCGTGCTCGGCCACAAAAGACAAGAGCTCAGGAGTAGTCTTGAGCTTTTCGGCTTTTGCTATCCGTTCGAGCATATGGATTATCTCCGGTTTCTGCGCGGTCCCGAAGTTAACGAGCACGCAACGGGAGACGATGGTCTTCGGAACTTTCTCCAGGTTGGTGGTGGCAAGGATGAATATGACGGTTTCCGGCGGTTCCTCGAGTGTCTTGAGAAGGGCATTGAATCCGTCCGGGGTGATCATATGCGCCTCATCGATGATGTAGACGCGATATAGGCCCGCCATGGGCAGGAATGAGGCTTCCTTGATGAGCTCTTTCACCTCGGCAATCCCGCGGTTGGATGCGGCATCCATCTCGGTGACGTCGGGGAATGCTGACGTGTCGATGCTCAGACAATTCCCGCAGGTGTTGCAGGGTTCGATGGAAGCGGCTTTCGGATTGCCGAACGCATTGTTGCGGCAGTTGACCGCTTTCGCAAAAATACGCGCCATCGATGTTTTCCCCGTCCCCTTCTGGCCGATGAACAGGAATGCGTGCGGCGGTTTACGGGTAGAAAGGATGGTCCGGATTATTTCCCGGGGTGCAAGATTGTCCAGCTCCCCGATGGTTTGCGGACGGTATTTAAGATAATACATGCGATTATGCCCGTAATTCCTTTATCAGGTTATCGAACCCGTGATCTATCAGGAAAGCGATCATGTCATTGACCCGTTTATTGCGTTCGGCCGCGAGGAGGACTACCTGAGGATAACAAAGGACGATTTCTCCGAACAATTCAGCATCCCCCCCTTCGCGATAGAGGAATGAGAGGACGGGAAGCGCAACATCCTCGTTCTTGTATGTGCCGGCGATGGACCGCATCTTGTTTTTGCCTACGAAAACAACATTGACAGATTCCGTTTCCGGAAGGCTGTTTTTGGCCAATAAAGCTATTACCTGGTTGCGAATCTGCGTTCGGTCGACCTTATAGCGGGAAGATGTGATGATGTTAATCATACCTTCTTCATGCGTGAAAAAGAACGGATGAAGCCACGACGTCGGCGTGCGCGCATGCGGATACGCTCCTTCTCGTCTTCTTTCTTCTGAAGGGACGGCTTGCGGTAATATTGTTTCCTGCGGACTGCTTCCACGATGTTCTCATCCATGAAAAGCCGGCCGAATTTACGGAAGACACCATCTTTTGTTTCGCCTTTTTTCCTTGTTACTACTACCATACAAAAATTACACCTCCTTCAATGATGAGGATGTTGCATGTAAGAAAATGCGTCTTTTCCTCTCAAGCTATTGTATTATATCTCCTTTATGATTGCAACGAGTTTTTCAACGGGCAGGGATGACGGTACCGCGTCGGGTGTCTTGTTTGATCCGTTGAGGAGCATATTTTTGGAAACATGCAGGAACCATGTTGCGGCGGGGTCTTCTTTTTTGACCGCTGCGTACACCGGCGTCAGGTCGAGGCCGGTCTTGGGCGGCGTCTTGATGCGTATATATCCTTTGACCGGATCCCGGGTGACGACAAGCAGGAATCCCTGCTTCTGGGCAAGGCGGAGCGCCTCGTCGTTGCGTGTGTTCATGATGAGGCTTTTGCCGTAACGGGAGGTGAATACGAACCCCAGCTTTATCTCGCTTTCCGCCCGTACCTTGTTTCTCAGGACCTGGAGCGCAGCATCAAGGAGACGGCAGACAAATACGACGAGCTCATCATCATTCATGCGCTGTTTGAGTCCGCCCACGAGCTGATGCAGGCAGAAATCATAGCGGTCGGAGGTTGCTTCCGGATATGCGACTTCCGCGAAATGATCCACGTCGGTTACATAATCTACGACGCGCGAGACCGCCTCAGTTTCTTTGTCCGGGATGCAGCCTTTTTTGATGAGATGTTCGAAAACCAGTCCGGTTGCCGATGTCCGTTTGTTTGTCTGATGATGATCGAATGCCCCCATTCCCGTGTCAACATGCATGACGGCAGGATTTGATCCCGGCGGCTCGCCGGCCAGGGTCTTCCCGGCGGGAACGAACGAAACAGCTGCATCACCCCATCCGGGGAGATACTTCCTGACCAGCCAACAGGCGGCCGCGGCATCCAGGTCGGGAGATATGTGGGTGACGAGCGTATTCATGATGTGATTATCTTGACAACTTCCTCTTCGGTAACGAGGGAAACGTCCTTGCTGTTCCGGGACTTGTACTCTATTTTATCACCCGTCTTGGGAGAGACGACGAGACGGTGCGGGACACCGATGAGGTCCGCGTCCGCGAATTTGGCGCCCGGGGAGATGTCACGGTCGTCATAGAGGACATCGATGCCTTTTTTCGTAAGCTCTTCAAAGAGGCGCTGCGCCCTGTCCCTGAACTCCTGCTCCTTCCCGAGTCCGATAAGATGGACGTCGAAGGGGCTTACCTGTTTCGGCCAGGAGATACCCCGGTCGTCATGGTATTTCTCGACGATGGCGGCCATGGTCCGTCCGATACCGATGCCGTAGCAGCCCATGTAGAAGGGTTTCGGTTTGCCGTCCTGGTCGATGAATGTCGCATCTTTCATGAGGCGCGAATAGTGATATCCCAACTGGAAGACGTTGCCGACCTCGATGCCCTGTTTCTCGACAAGCCGCTGCTTGCCGTCAGTACTCATGTATCCTTCCTTGGCGAGCGCTATGTCGCCTTCGATGTCCGCTTTGTAGTCACGGTCAATGTTGACATTGAAGAAGTCCCTGTTTTTCTTGTTTGCTCCACCGTATGCGTTCCTGACGGTCCGCAGGGATGTGTCCACCACGATGAGGAGTTCCGCATCCTTGTCGGCAAAATCCCGTATCCGGACCGGCGAGATGAATCCCGGTTCCGAATGCAACCTGTCCCGGATTTCCTCGTCCGTCGCATGGCGCAACTCAATTGCTTTCGCCGCATGCTTGAGTTTCGTTTCGTTGACGTCATAATCACCGCGGATGACGGAGAGGATGAACCTTCCCTTTTCATCCACGAAAAGGACGTCTTTGATTTGTTGCCAGAGTGGTTTGCCGTGCAGTTTGGCGCCGTCCTTCATGGTCGTCCCCCGTACCGCGTCGACCTCGGTCATGGGCAGAAGTTCCTCGGTGAGGTTCTTGTCGGCGGGGACGAATACGGCAACGTCCTGGTGGGCGGCGTAGGAACCGTCCGGGACGACAAGGTATTTGCTTTCGCCCGCTTCCGATTCCATGACGAATTCATGGCAGTATTCTCCCCCGATGTAGCCGTTGTCCGATTCCACGATTTGCGTCGGGATGCCGAGCCGGTCGAATATCCGCCTGTATGTCTGTTTCATTTTTTCATATTCTACCCTGAAAGCCGCTTCATCCGTATCAAACGAATACGCGTCCTTCATGATGAATTCACGTACCCTCAAAAGCCCTCCCCTTGCGCGAAGCTCGTCGCGGAACTTGGTCGAGAACTGATAGATGTTGAAAGGCAGGTCCTTGTAGGAAAGCTGGAACTTGCGGACGACATCGACGAACATCTCCTCTGCGGTGCCGCCCAGGGCGAATTCCGCATCCCTCCGGTCCCTGACTTTCGTCAGCTCGAATCCGGTCGTGTTGGTCCGGTTCGTTTCCTTCCAGAGCTCAAGGGGATGCAGGACGGGAGATATCATTTCCTGCGCTCCTGCCCTGTCCATCTCCTCTTTCACTATTTTCATGATTTTCTGCTGGACCTTCATGCCCAGGGGCAGGAAAAAATAGCGGCCGGCGGTCGACTCGCGAATGAAGCCCGCCTGGAAAAGCAACTTGTGCGATGCTGTCACCGCGTCACCGGGAGCCTGCCGAACCGTTTTGCCGAACAACTTGGAATATTTCATGTGAGGATAGTATTCAATAATGATTTATAGTATACCACTTGGAGAAACCGGACGGCCGGCAGCTTATGCCGCGGAGATTTTTATTTTCTTGGTATCGAACCCGAGCTTGTCGAGGACGATGCCGAGCGTCTCAAGCTGTCCCGATGAATAGGTATCGACGACAAGGTTATAGTGCTTCGGGTCGAAAAAATCATAGTCTCCGTACAGCCGTTTCCATTTCTTGAAGTTCTCCCCCTCCCGTGTCTTAATGAAAAGCTTCGCATCGTCGACCGAGACGTTGTCGCGGTTGACCACGCGGTCGATGCGGATCGCTTCATTGGAGCACACAAGGAGGATGCGGAGCGTTCCCGGGACTTCTCGTGCAAAGAATCCCGACAGCCATGATTCTAGGACGAGGTGCTTTTCTTTCTGCAGCCGGCCCCGCATGCCGTAGTCGATCTTGCGGTCAAAGTCGTCAGAGTACGCAGTCGCCATGTGATGGCCGGGCTTCTTGGGGTCGAACAGGCCGTTTTTCACCGCATAGTCGCGCATGAACTCGCCGCCCGAGAAAAACGTCCATCCGTACGGTTTGAGATACGGCTTGAGGTTGTTCGCCAATGTGGTTGTCCCGACCGATATCCCGCCAGAGATGGTTATGTTATCGTATGAAAGTTTCATAGAACATCATAGAACACTCCGCGATATTTTTCAATGCTGTTATTTGCCGAGAATGCGCATCACGTCGTTGACCGATACCAGGATGGCCAAAAGGATGAGTATGACGAATCCGCCCAGATTGACATATTCCTCGAACCGTTTGTTGACCGTCCTGCCCGTGACCCATTCATATATGATGAAGATCAGGCGTCCGCCGTCAAGCGCCGGAAACGGCAACACGTTCATGAATCCGAGGGAAAGGCTCAGAAGCCCCATGATGTTAAGGATGTTGACGACCAGTTTCGAACCGGATGTTGAGACGACGTCCTTGATGACCGTGAATATCCCGATGGGCCCGGAGACCGTCTGGGAAACGGGGCCGATGCTTTTTTCCTTGACCGCGAACCCGAAGAGCTTCTTGATTGTCGAGAAATTATAGGCAAGGATATTGTAGGAGTGCATGGGGCCGGAAAGGAGTTTTTCAACCGGCGATTTATATGCGATGACCGCGGTATCGAGGAGATTGACCCCGATGATGGCACGGCCAAGCTTGGTGTTGTATTGCGGTATAACCGTGAACGTCCGTTTGGTGCCGTTCTTGTTGTTTTCCGTCTGGAGATCAACCTTGAGTCCCGGCGCCTGTTTTATCGTCGAGATGAGTTCCGCCGCGGATCGGATGGCCGTCCATGACGTCTGCGTGTCATGGAACCGGTAGGCGACGATGAGATCTTCTGTCTTGATGCCTGCCTGCTCCGCCGGAGACCCTGCGGAGATGTTTGTCGCGATGACGCGGCCTTCCTGTTGTCCGAATCGAAAGTGATACGAGGTCAGGAGCGGGATGGGCTCGGAGCGGAATCCGTTATGCGCGATGAGCCCGTAATAGATGACGATGCCCAGGAGCAGGTTCATGAAAACACCCGCCAGGACGATTGCCGCCTTCTTGATTGGCGGTTTATAGACGAAAGCCCTGTTTCTGACCTTCGAGTCTTTTTTCCCCGTGACTTCCGCATATTCTTCGCCGAAAAGGCGGACGAATCCGCCGAGCGGAATAAGATTGAGGGAGTAAAGAGTCTCCCCTATCCGAATACTAAAGATGCGGGGGGGGAACCCGATGCCGAATTCTTCGACAAGGACACCGCTTTTTTTCGCCACGATGAAGTGCCCGAACTCATGGATGAGGACTAAGAGACCAAGGATAAGAAGGAATATAAGAATGCTCATATGTGAGAAGTATAGAGGGAGAAGCCGGTCCTGTCAAAGCAAAAAAATCAGACCTGGCGGATTTCCGCTTCCTTTTTTTGCCTGACCTCGACGATGGCTTCGGAAGTTGATTGGGACTGCGCATCCACCTCTTTTTCGAGGCGGAATTTGGCATCCTCCGAGAGCTCTTTCAACTCGAATTGCGACTTGATTTTTTTGCGGACCTCGTCACGGATATTCCGTATCATGTTGCGGCGTTCTTCCACTTTCTGGCCGGCAAGCCTGACATATTTCTCGCGCTGTTCCTCCGACAGGGCCGGCAACCGGATGAGCAGTTTCGTTCCCTGCACCTGCGGGCTAAGGCCCAGCGGTGACTTGAGGATTGCCTTCTCGATATCGGGCACCGTTCCCGGATCAAAGGGGACTATGACGATTGTCGAGGGGCCTTCGGTCGTTATGGTCGCGAGTTCCATGAGTTTGAGCTTGGCGGTGCCACCGTATGCATCGACGACTAACTGTTCCACTATCACGGGGTTTGCGTGGCCGGTACGGATTGTTTTGAGGTCTTCCTTGAGGGAATCGACGACCTTTGCAAGATCGGATTTGAGTGATTGAATGAGTGGATCCATAAGTCAATTGTACCAAACTTTGGCAGGCACGCTTATCCGGAAAGCGTCCATCTGACAAATTTTCCTATTTTGATATTCTCTCCGAATTTCAGCACGGCCTCTTTGATAAGGTCTTCGATTTTCTTGCTTGCATCGCGGACGTACTCCTGTCCCATGAGTTCTTTCAGGTCTTCGGCGGGCATGGAAGCCACATGCATGGCAAGCTCCTGGCCGACCGCCCGGAAATCAGGATTGCCGGATACGAAATCCGTTTCACACAGAAGCTCGACAAGGGATGCCACTTTTTTGTTGTGATGGACATAACTGAATATCGCTCCTTGTGAGGTCTTGCGCTCGGATTTCTCGGTTGCCTTGTCTGCGCCCCATTTGCTCAGCAGTTTGTTTGCTTTGGCCATGTCGTTTGCGGATTCCTCGAGGGCTTTCTTGCAAAGGGAGAAAGAAACGCCGGTATCCGCGCGGAGTTGTTTGAGTTTGGCGTAATCTACCATATTATTTTGCTTTCGCGAATGATTCGATGATATCCCGGACCAGGAGCTGGACCGAGGTGGCGGAGTCATCATTGCCGATTATCGGGTAGGTAACCATTGCCGGGTTGGCATTGGTGTCGATGACCGCAACGACGGGGATGCTATTTTGGCGGGCTTCGGTAAGGGCATTCTTTTCTTTCTTGACGTCGACGATGAAAAGAACATCGGGGCGTTTTTCGAGGGTGGCGAGACCTTCGTACAGCTTCTTGAGCTTATTGAGTTCCTTGCCCAGTTTAGTCCGTTCGTGCTTTACGAACTTGTCCCATGCGCCGCTTTCCCGATCGGTTTCCAATTGCTTCATCTTCTTTACGTTCTTCATGATGGTCTCGAAGTTGGTCAGGAGTCCCGGAAGCCATTTGGCAGTGATGTACGGGATTGCATATTCCTTGCACAAATCCGCTGCAAATTGGTTGGCGACGCGTTTGGTGGCGACGACGAGCATGACCTTGCCGTCCTTTGAGTTCTGGGAAAGGAAGGCCTTTGCGTTATTCAGGGAGACGACCGTTTTCGTAAGGTCGATGATGGCGGTGCCGTTCACGATTTTATATACATATTTCCGGGCCTTCGGATGTAGACGGTTTTTTTTGTGGCCAAGATGCACGCCTGCATTAAAAAGCTTTTCAATATCGTTGGTTGAGATGTTTGTTTCTTCCATAAGCATACATTGTATCAACGGAGCGCTTATTTTGCAAGGGACAAAACCCCATTCTTGCCGCATTGCGCCCTGATAAACGGGGAGGCCAGGGAAGATCCCATATAGGCATGGGGCATGTATACCTCATTGGTATAGGCGCCGAAGTTTCCCAGGGCATCGATGCCGATGAGGCCGCCAAGGCCGTCTTTGAGGGTCCCCATGTCCGCGATAGCCGCGACGACCGCCTCCTGCATGGTCATTTTTTCGAATCTGACGAAGGAAAGAGCAAGGCGCGTAAGGCCCGTCTTGATGATTTGCTCGCCATAGCCGGTTGCGGAGACTGCACCGTACCTGTTGTCGGCGCAGGTGCCGGCCCCGACCAAGGGAGAATCACCCACCCTCCCCTTCATCTTGTTTGACATGCCACCTGTCGATGTGCCGGCTGCAAGATTGCCTTTTTTGTCGCGTACCGCGACGCCCACGGTTCCCTTGTAGTGCGTATCCTTTTCCTGTTTACGGATTTGCGCGAGCCAGTATTCCTGGTAGGGAGTATAAAAATATTCACGCGGAAACTTTTTCTGCTTCATCGCGGCGGCAAATTCATTTGCGCCGTTTCCCATAAGGAACACATGTTTGGTTTTTTCCATGACCAGTCGCGCGATGGAAATGGGATTCCGGTATCCTTCGATACCGGTCACTGCCCCGCAGGACAGGGTCTTGCCGTCCATGATGCATGCATCGAGCTCCACCTGCCCTGATGTGCCGATGGCCGCCCCCCTGCCCGCATTGAAGGATGGGTTGTCTTCCAGGAGTTTGATTGTTTCCTCAACGACGGTCACCGCGGACTTGCCCTCTTCGAGAAGCTCCCAGCCATGGTTTATGATAGGGCGCAACGCATCAAGCTGATCGTTCAGATGGGCTTCCTCTCTCTTGTCTTTCGGGTCGTGCGTGCCGCATCCCCCATGGATGATGAGCCCGTATTTGTTATGCATGGTGTTGATTAGCTGCGGACGGCTTCGAGGATCCTTTGCTCAAACAGCCGCATCTCTTCAATTGTAACATCTCCGGTCGCCGCCATCGCGATATGTCCCTTGCCGTGTTCCCCCCCGTAGTTATAGAGGACCGCGCGCATGGGTCCGCTGCCCGCAAGTTTTTCCAGGATAAGTTGGATTTTGCCCGACGTCACGAGCTCGGGGGCAATGGGGATGCCTGTATGGGTAAGGATCTGTTCGATGGGACGGCCTTGTATAGTCCCGGTTTTCAGTCGGAGAAGAATGGAAGAGCCCGCGGGACGTATGTTTGCTTCCCGCATGAGCGTCATCGGAACCCCGTAGTGCACTGCATCCTCGGCGTTGAGGACCAGCGAATCCACGTTGACCTGTCCGCGGACTCCCGCCTGCGCGAGCGCTTCCAGGGAGCGCATATTCGTCTCAAAGAAGGCCGGATCCAGGTCGCCGAACCGGCGTTCGGCTTCGGCGCTCCAATAGTTGCCCGCATGGACGCCCGGCTGGGAAAATATCTGGCTGGTCGTCAGAAGATATTGGATATCCGCGGTTCCCCTGATGTCAGCGATGAGACAGGGTGAAACGATGGCGGGCAGTCTCCCCTGGACTTGGAGGAGGCTTGCGGAGTCGGGATATTGGGCGGCATGCTCCGGTATCTTGTCCCGCGCGATGAACGATACCTGCCAGCCCCCCGAGCCGTCCGTCGGATTGATGACGACCCCGGGATAATGTCCGAGTTTCTCATGAATGTGCTGCATGCCATGGGGAGCGAGGATGTCGCGTGCGCTGAGGTATATGGTCTCGGGAGTCGGCACGCCTCTCATCTGCCAGAGAAGCTGGGCGCCGTTTTTCGTATATGCGGCGACATTGGCGAGACCCACCTGTTCCAGATGCTCGCCCGAAGAATTAAGCGCCGCGATTGTCCGCGGGTCGATGATATAGGGTACGACGGGAGCGGCGTGATGTCCATTGCCGAACCACTCGGGGACAGACCGGACCGGTTCCAGGTTACGGGATACGCCGATTCCGACGCCCTCCCATGAGCGTGCTATTGTCGCGAGGCTCGCGCTGTCGCGGTCGGGATGGTCGGACGGAAAAACAAAGGTGTCGCCGGGCTTGCTGAAACCAAGGACGCTTGACGCTGCGGCTGTTTCCGTGTCACGGACCACGGCTGCGTCTTCGGGGCGCTGCGAATAATACAGGGGAGAATTCATGAGGAGCGCACCGGTATTGGCAATGACCGCCGCGGATCCGGACTCAGCGACACGTTCCTGACGGGGGGCGATGATGGGCAGGTGTCCGCGCGATGCGCTTGTCTGAAGGACGACCTCCGCTTTACCCGCCGATTCGGTCAGAACGGGTAACGGGTTACCGAGGACCCTCAGGACCGTATGGGAAGGTTTGATTGTTTCCGACATTTCAGTACACCTAATTATGATAATTGGGTGATATGTCTGCAGGAGAAAGTGAGATTTTTTTCACTTCAGATGCAGTGCGTATCATTCCCGCCTCAAACGGCGGGCTGGTTGGAGCACCGTTACTCGGCCAGGCGGCGGAGTTCGGTTGCCGGATAGGTACTAACGATCCAGTTCTCATCCCTATCACTCTTGATAAAAAACAAGTGGTATAAGTATACGGTATGTATTACCGATTTGTAAAGGGCATCTGTGAGGTATAATTGCCGTATTCTTATGCGAATTGCAATCCTGGGTGGCGCATTCAATCCCCCCCATGTCGGCCATTATCTGGTGGCCGAGCAGGTCCGCGAGCTTCTTCACATGGACGAGGTCTGGCTCATGCCCTGTTTTTCGCACGCCTTTCATAAGAGAATGGTCCCGTTCGAACACCGTTTTGCCATGACCTCCCTGCTTTCGAATGGCTATCTTAAGGTCTCGGATTTCGAGAAAACAAAGAATCCATCGAGCCGGACGGTAGAAACACTTCGTCTGCTGACCATAGCATATCCCCGTCACGAGTTCTCATGGATAGTCGGATCCGATCAGCTGGCTACGTTTCGCAAATGGCACGATTGGCGCGATTTGGTGACCCGGTACCGCATCATCATCTTTCCGCGCGATTTGTACCGCACGGAGTTGGAGCGTGAGGTAAGGGAGGCTTTTGGGTTTACGGCGCTGCCGCCCAATATCACGGTCTTGGGCTCGAAGCATCTTATTACAAGCACCATTTCGTCGACGGAGATACGTACCCGCATACAGGCGGGCCACGATGTCCGGTCGTTGGTCCAGCCTGAGGTGGAGGCGTACATACGGAAGCATTCGTTATATCACAACAAAATCATATGAAACCGATTCACCCGGGCGACGCCGATCGCATCAGGGACAGAGTGAAGGAGATCATGGGCAATGCGGGCAAAAAAAAGGTCGTCTTGGGCTGGTCGGGCGGTATCGATTCGACCGCTTCCCTTTTCATTCTTGCCGGTTCCCTGGATCCCGCAGACATCTACCCCATCCATCTTCCTTACGGGATATCGCATTTCGCGCGGCTGACGCCTCTGCTGTCCCGCCTCCGCATCCCCGCGGAGAATGCCGCGGAGATTCCGATTACCGGCATCGTCGGCCGGTATCAGTCAACGCTCGCAATTCCCGACGGTACCGAGAATGGCAGGATACGATTGGGCAATATCATGGCCCGGGTCCGCATGACTGTTTTATATGACGCTGCCAAGGCGAAAGATGCCCTGGTATGCGGGACGGAGAACCGTACCGAGCATCTTCTGGGGTATTTCACCCGTTTTGGAGACGCGGCTTCGGATTTCGAGCCGATTCAGCACCTGTATAAGACACAAGTCGTGGAATTAGCTTCCCTTTTGCATGTTCCCCGGGAGTTCATCGACCAGGCGCCTACGGCCGGTCTTTGGGACGGCCAGACAGATGAGGGAGAGTTCGGTTTCACGTACAGGGAGGCCGACGAAGTGCTGTCGGCATATGTCGATGAGGGTATCCCGGTGCGTCAGTTGCAAAAAAGCGGGTACCGCAAGGCAGAGCAAATCATAGCGCGGATGAATGCGAACAGGTTCAAACACGAAACCCCGTATTCTCTCAGCCGATGACTATTTCCTGACCCGGCCGGGGATGCGCGAATTCATGGAGTCCGGTGGTCGGATTCTTTTCCGTAAAGTGACGCCAGACGGATATCTCCATGAGAGGATTATCTTTTTGGCCCGATGATCCCGGGTAGATAACCAGTTGCCCGGGTGTTCCTCCGAAAAGATTCGAGACATACGTCACCTTTTTCTTCACCCCGTTCAGGGTAATGGTCAATTCATCATGCAGTTCGAATTTGCCTTTGAGATCCGCTTCCGTGATGGTTGTTTTTATGTTGCCGTAGTTGTCCATGTGGGCGACATACATGCCGGCCAGGCGGGGGACGATGGAAAGTTGGGCTTCCTCGAGCTCCAGCTCATCTTCCAGTTCATCCATGAGATGTGCGCTGACACGGCTGTACAAATCCCGTGATCGGAACTGGCTGCCCTTGTCCAGGCCCGGGTAATGATACACGTTTTGGATCTGGTCCGAAATCATCGCGAAATCGTATCCCGCGTTGGGTCCGCAGAGGAACATCCCGTTCTTGAGCCGGATGACAATGAATTCGGCACCCTTCGCCTTTTCTACCGCTTCATCGGTCTGGATGCGCGGATCCGTATTCTGGAAGATTACCGTTTGCTGCGGGAGGCCGTACCGCTCTTCCGTCCTGACGATTTGGGAGATGAGGAAACTGGTATGTATGGTCGACGGGGTTGACGCAACGAAGCTGACGCGTGCTCCTGCCGGTGACTTGAGGTATCCGCAGAGGGCGGAGTTGAATTCTTGGCATGTCAGCGAATCCGAAGCCCAGTCAGCAATCACGACGAGTTTTTTCATAGTCTTAATTATAGCAAAAGTAAAGGTCAGAATTTGAGGAAATGACTCGCGCCTCCTAATAATCCGGCAAAGCTTATGATGACGGCGATGCTGATGAGGATGATGTTCTGGATTTTTGTGTTCTTGTATTTTCCCATGAGCTCCTCGTCGTTCGCGAACTTGTAGAGGAAAAAGAATACTAGGGGCAGGACCATCCCGTTGAAAAAGTCGGCATACAGGGTGATCTGGAAAAGCGAGAACGAAGGCTGCATGACGAAGATAGACGCGAGCACGACCTGGAACAGGAAAAACATGTAGAAGAACTTTCCTTTCCTGAAACCATGGTCCAGGCTGCCGGTTAATCCAAAAAGCTCCGAGAACGCGTAGGCGGTAGACAGGGGGACTATCGCGCACCCCAGGAAACCCGCCGCAAGGAGTCCCGCCCCGAAGAACACACCGGCCATGTCACCGGCAAGAGGGCGTATCGCCAGGGACGCGCCGGCGGCGTCGGTGATGAGTACATGGTTCGACCAGAGGGTCGCCGCGACGGCGACAATCATAAACATGGTGAACGTATTACTGATGATGGAAGCAGAAATGACATCCATCCTGTTGTATTTGAGGTGCGTCGGGGTCAGCTTCTTGTCGTTGATGGAGCTTGCGATGACGAACTGTCCCCACGCCGTAACCGTCGTACCCAACACGGCTATGGATGTGTACAGGTAATCAAATGACATTTTCCCCTGCGGGACGAACATGGACTTGAAGACGAACCCCCAGTCGGGCTTGACAAGGATCGCCGAAAAAAGGTAGGTCAGATAGAACAGCATGACGATGAGGAACAAACGCTCGGTGTTGTGATAGTTCGAGTTCACGAGGAAAATAAAAAGGACGACCAGGGTAAGGGGGAGGAAGATGCGGTAGTCAAAGCCAAACAGCTGGAGACCTGATTTGAGACCCGACAGGTCCTGGAGGATGACGCCGAAATTGACCATGAAAACGATGGCGAAAACGACGAATGAGACGAACACCCCGTACCGTTCCCGGATGAGGTCGGCAAGGCCTTTGCCCGTTACGATTGCAATCCGTGCCCCGATTTCCTGCGTAATGGCCAGGACCGCAGTGATGGGTATGAGCGTGAGGAGTATCTGGTAGCCGAACTTGGCCGCGGCAACAGAATACGTCGCTACGCCTCCCGCGTCATTGTCGGCAAATGCCGTGACCAGCCCGGGTCCCATGATAGCCAAATACAAAACAATGCTTTTGGACCACCGCTGGAAGAAAACCTTCATGCGCTGGATCATAGCTGTTCTATCGAGTGTTGAATAATATCCGTTACATCGTCGAATGTGACTATCCCGATAAGCCGTTTGTCATCATCCACTACCGGGATTACAGGGAGCCTGTACTTGAGCATTTTTTTCACGGCTATCTCGGCAGGGGTCGTGAGCCGGATCTCGATGAGGTTCTGGATCATGAATTTGTATATCGGCGCTTCCAAATCCTGGAGGAGAAGCTCATGCGGGTTGCAGACACCCACCAGTTGCCTGTTCGAATTCAGAACGTAAATCGTTGCCAAAAATGAGAAATTTGTCGTCTCCTTCTTCAGTTTATCGATGACCTCGCGGACCGTCATGCCGGATTGGACGGTGAAAAATTGGGATGTCATCCGTTTGCCGATGGGCGTACGGGAATATGCGAGGAGATGCTCAAGCTTGGCTTTTTTATCCGGGGAGAGGAGGCCTAACAGTTCTTCCCTTTTTTTCCTCCGCACGGCAAGCAGGATATCCGCCACCGTGTCCGGGTCGATGTCTTCCATGAGCTTTGCTCCTTTTTCCGATTGCCAGTGCTGGAAAAGGTCCCGCTGGTAATTGATGTTGAGGTTGCCGATGACCTTGATGGCGAGTTTGCTGTCAAGGAGCTTGAGGAACTTTCGGATATTCAGTTCGTTTGTCTTTTCCAGATAATCGGCAAGGTCTTCCGGGCGCATGTTCTCCAGTTTTTCTTCCGCTTTTTTCAGCTGGATATGACCGTGGGACAATTCGAGCGGCTGTATGTCGGCCCAGGAGAGGAAATGAGAGGTGAATTTTGCGCCGATGATTGAAAAAAAGCGTAAAAAAACCGCCTCGAGCTTGAGGCGGCGTATTATTCCGAGGGTTCCGATGTCGACCCCGGTGACATAGAGCTCGCGCCCTTCCACCAGGGATCTCTCTTGGAGGATGACGTCGTTGACGCGCACGACCTTGTTGCCGACGATATCGATGATTTGTTTGTCCAGGAGGTTCTTGTGTATATATAGTTCGTTTTCCTTGAGGTCGCTTTCCTGGAAGGATTTTTCGATAAGGATATTGCTGTTCATCTTCCGCACATATTCGTAGGGAACGAATATCTTCGTTTTCGCGGGAGTCATAATCACAAGCTTGGTTGCTTTCGGTTGGTCCGAGGCAAGGAAGATGATATCGTTCAGGAGGCCTACTTTGATTTTGTCTTCGGTGACGACTGTCTTGCCCTCAAGCTCCGAGAAGTAAAGCATACATATATGGTACACAATTGTGTTTTTTTTGCAAGGCCCGGGTTTCAGCTTCGTTTGACATACGTCAAAACATGATATAATAACTCTATGGACAAAAAGCTTGGGGGCATATTGGTACTCTTTTTCCTTACTTTTTCCATCTTTGTCACCGTAGTCTTCTTCAACCAACCTCTCACCAAGCTGACGCGGGCGAAGGAGGATTTTCTTCCGTCGGCCAGCAATTCACTTGTGTTTGCCTACCCTCTTTCCCTGAAGGCAGATGGCAAAACCCCAAGCGCAGTGAATATCTTCGTCAGGAGCGCGAAAGGAATGCCCGTCAAGGACCAGAAAGTAACCGTGGCAACCACCCTGGGAACCGTAACCGAACTGGACGCCACAACCAACGAACAGGGCAAAGCCACCTTCCATCTTACGTCCGATACTCCGGGCGTGGCCGAGGTTGCCGTGACCGTCGGCACCATAGAGCTCACGCAAAAATTATCAGTTAAGTTCAACTAATTTTTCCACCGCCATGAAAAAAATCAATAAGGTCGTTATTCCTGCTGCCGGATTCGGGACCCGCTTCCTCCCCCAGACGAAAGCGATGCCCAAGGAGATGCTGCCGGTTGTCGATAAACCGGTCATCCAATACGTGGTTGAAGAAGCGGTCCAGGCAGGAGTTAATAATGTAATCATTGTCACCGGAGCCAATAAACGCGCGATAGAGGATCATTTCGATGTCCCGAACGAAGACCTGGTCAAGAATCTGGTCGCGGGCAAGAAAGACCATCTCCTGAGGGAAATAGAACGGATAGCCAGCATGGCAAATTTTATTTACGTCCGGCAGAAGGGTCCCTATGGCAACGGCACCCCCGTCCTGGCCGTTGAACCGGTCATCGAGGATGAGCCTTTTGCTGTCCTTTGGGGCGATGAATTCATCCATTCGACGCCACCCCGCCTTCTCCAGATGAAAAAAGTGTACGAGAAATACGGGGGCATCGTGATTTCCGGCGTGAAAATAGAGCACAAAGAAGACTTGCGCCGGTATGGCATAGCCGAACTCGAGCACGTCGAGGGCAATATACACAAGATCAAACGGATCGTCGAGAAACCCGAGCCTGACCAGGCGCCCTCAGACATAGCCACACACGGCGGATACATTCTTCCTCCCGAGATATTCAGCGCTCTCAAGCGCATCAAGCCGGGCAAGGGCGGGGAGATATGGCTCGTCGACGCCATCAATCTTCTCAAACAAGAAGGGGTGCCGGTTTATACCGTGGTCATAGAGAACGGCAAGTATTACGACACCGGCAACAAATTCGAATATCTCAAGACGGTGGTCGAGTTTGCGCTCCAGCACAACGAGACCAATGGCGAATTCAAGAAATTCCTCAGAAGCCTGAAACTGGATTGACTATCGGCTGATATCCCTCACCAATCACCTGCTCTGCTTTGTGTGGCCAAAAATCTTGGCAGAGCTCTCAGGTACATGAAAAACAGGGGGGTGTTAGTAAGGAGAATGCAAGAAGAATGTATTTAGTTCAGTAAACGGGCTAGGAACTCCCATTTTGCTGTTACCTACAGCTTAAACAGGCAAAAGAAAAAAAAGAAAGGAGGTGATCCATCCGCTCCTTCCAGAACGGATACCTTGTTACGACTTAACCCCCATCGCCGAAAAAATCCTCCCCCGATACTTCGAGGTTCAAATTCCTCCGACTTTGTTGGCTTGACGGGCGGTGTGTGCAAGAGGCAAGAACGTATTCACCGCGGTGTGACTGACCCGCGATTACTACCAATTCCGCGTTCATGGGGTCGAGTTGCAGACCCCAATCCCCACTGAGGATGGATTTAAGGGATTTGCTCCGTCTTGCGACGTGGCAAAACCCGTTGTTCCCTCCATTGTAACATGTGTGTGGCCCAAGGTATAAGGGCCATGCTGACTTGACGTCTGCCCCTCCTTCCTCTCCGCCAAAGGCGGAGCAGTTTCTTGTGACAAATATAACACAAGATGGGGGTTGCGCTCGTTGTCCCACTTAAGGGCACTCCTCACGGAACGAGCTGACGACAGCCATGCAGCACCTGTGCTAGTCTCCTTGCGGACATCCCGATTTTCATCAGGACTGAACACTAGCATGTCAAACCTTGGTGAGGTTCTTCGTTTCGTATCGAATTGAACCACATGTTCCACTGGTTGTGTGCCTCCCCGCCAATTCCTTTGAGTTTTAACCTTGCGGTCGTACTCCCCAGGCGGTCTGCTTAACGGGTTACCTTTCCCACACCTACATCCACCAAAGGTGGAATAAGATGCAGGTAGCAGACATTCGTTTAGGGCTAGGACTACGCAGGTCTCTAATCTGCTTCGCTCCCCTAGCTTTCGTGTCTCAGCGTCAATTTTCTGCCAGAAACTTGCCTTCGCCATTGGTGTTCCCCAAGGTATCAACGCATTTCACTACTCCTCCTTGAGTTCCAGTTTCCCTCTAGAAAATTCTAGTAAAGCAGTATTACTTCCAATACCGGTGTTAGGCACCGGAATTTAAGAAATAACTTACTCAACCGCCTACACGACACTTTACGCCCAATAAGACCGGATAATGCTTGAAGCCCACGTATTACCGACGCTTCTGGCACGCAGTTAGCGGCTCCTTTCTAGTAGGGTACCGTCAAACCGCCTTGCGGCGATCTTCTTCCCCTACCACAGTAGTTTACACTCCGAAGAGCTTATTCCTACACGCGGTGTCGCGCGGTCAGACTTTCGTCCATTGCCGACTATTCCTGATTGCTGCCTCCCGTAGGAGTGGGGTCCGTGTCTCAGTACCCCTCTGGCTGATCATCCTCTCAGATCAGCTACCCGTCATAGGCTTGGTAAGCCGTTACCTTACCAACTACCTGATAGGACATAGGCCTATCCCTTGGTGAGCAGTTAAGCTCTTTATTCCCGATATAATCGGGAAACCATGGAGAATTACCCCCGATTTCTCGGGGCTATGCTCCGCCTAGGGGCAAGTACCTATGTATTACTCAGCCGTCCGCCGCTCCCTACTCACCTTGCGGCAAATAGGGTCGCTCGACTTGCATATCTCAAGCACACCGCTAGCATTCATCCTGAGCCAGGATCAAACTCTTAAAAAAAGGCTTCCGATCCACCCGAAGGCGGACTCGGAATCCTAACCCGTTTACAAAACTAAATTCTAGCTGTCAGATTGTCAAAGTGCATACAATAAACATGAAGCAGTCTCCATTATAAAGAGCTTCTGCGGAAAAGTCAAGTCAATTGTTTTGAACGAGACTTAGGTAGTGTATTGCAATAGTTATTATACAGTGATTGTTTCGTAATGCAAGCGCTTATGGTCAGGAAAACCGGTGGGTATTCAGACGCTCCGCGGCTCCCGGCAGCTTGTCGATGAGCATGAGCCCGTTTATGGTCGCGTCCTGGTAATTCTTGACGGAAGTGGTTTCTATCTTGATTTCATCCTTAAAAAAACGCTCGAGTCCCTTGACCGAGGCAAACTGCCCGGTAAGGAGGATGCCCCGCTCGTAGATCTCATCGACTATTTCCGGCGGCGACAGCTCGACCAGCTCCTTGATGGCATCGACGATAGCCATGAATGCGGTCAGGAGCGCTTCCTTGACGTCAAGGGATGTGATCTTGATGGATTTGGGCAGGCCGTTTTCGAGCGACTTGCCCCGGACGACCATCATCTTGTTTTCGCCTTCGAAGGTAAAAAGCTCGGTCTTGAGGCGTTCGCAGGTTGCCTCGCCAAGCGTGACACCATGCTTGAGATATATATAATTACCTATGAGCTTGTCCATATGCTCGCCCGAATGCTTGATGGTCTTGCTGGCAACGATTCCGCCTCCGCTTACCACGCTTATCTCGGTTATCCCGCCTCCCAGGTCGACGATGAGGTTCGGGGTGTGGGAGAAGATATCGAGGCCGCATCCTGCAGCGGTTGCAAGAGGGCGTTCTATCATGTTGACCGAGGCGCACCCCGCTTTGAGCATGACTTCTTCCACTGCTTTCTGTTCTATTTCGGTTGCGATGACGGGATAAGCCGCGAGTGCACTGAGCGTAGGCTTGACAAGGGGAAATTGACGGAGGTACGGATATATCGATTTCTCGATGAAGAAACGGATGATGGCAACTTCGGCATCAAAGTCCGAGACGATGCCGCCGACCATGGGGCGGACGATCTTCAGGAATTCGGGAGTTTTCCCTACGATGTCTTTTGCCTCCCTGCCGCAGAAGATGTATGATCTGCTCAAGGAATTGAAGGCAAGATAGGTTGGTTCTTTGAGCACGATTCCCTTGTCTTTTATCGCAAGGCGGGTTGTCGAGGTACCCAGGTCCGCATAGATGCCCAGCGAACCAAAAAAAGGCAAGCGGAATTTGCGTAGTGAGTCAAAAAAAGTATTCATAGAATTCTCAGCCATACTAATTATACTTATTATGGATTGAAATTCCATACCCATTCGATACAATTAATCATGCTTACAAAATTACAGAAAATACTGTTTTATCTTCTGGTCGCCGTGACTCCATTTGTGATGTTCCCCCGTACCTCCGAGCTGTTTGAGTTCAATAAGATGATGTTTATCTATGTCCTTACGCTTGGGATCGCTTCCCTATGGCTCATACGCTCCATCCTCGAGAAAAAGCCGCTTTTCACGCGGTCCCCCCTCAATATTCCTATCGTTCTTCATCTAATCGTGATGGGAGTATCTACCCTGTTTTCCATAGATCATCAGACATCCCTATGGGGGTATTATGGAAGGTTCAATGGAGGATATGTCTCGCTATTATCATATATATCGCTCTTCTATGCATTGATATATCTGTTGCGCGAAGAAGGAGAACGGGCCAAGGACTTCATCCGATGTCTAATCATGGTCTCCATTGCGGCAGCGACCGGGGTTATCGCATGGGGCTTGCCGGGCAAGGCCGGCGCCGATCTCTCCTGTCTTTTGTTCGTGGGGAAGTTTGACAATGCGTGTTGGACCAGTCAGTTCGAGCCCGCCTCGCGCATGTTCTCCACTCTTGGGCAACCAAACTGGCTTGGCGCATACCTGGCTATCCAGTTTTGTTTCGGACTGTACTTGTTTTTCCGTTCGATAGGCAAGGCGATGAAAGACCGCGTTCCGACATATCTGTATGGAGGTTTTCTTGTTTTGTCCTACTCCGCGATTTTGTTTACCCGGTCACGGTCTGCGCTTGGCGCGGTGAGCGCTGTTGCTTTATTAGGATTGGCGTGGTTTTTGCTCGCTACAAGACAATTGGGAGCGAAACAGAAGTTCAAGGCTGTGGGAGTGATTCTCTGCGGCATATTGGCAGCCATCGTTGTTTTTAAGACGGGTGTGCAGAAGATCGATGTCCTCACGACTCCCGGCGCATGGTTTCCAAAAAAATCGGTTGCCACGGCGCAACCGAAACCGGCGCCTGTTCCCTACGTATCCTCGGAGATCTCCGAGTCTTTTGATATACGCAAAATCGTCTGGCAAGGAGCCTTGCAGCTGGGAAGCCAATACCCCCTTTTCGGTACCGGCCCCGAGACCTTTGCCTATGCTTACTACTTCGTTCGCCCGGTGGCGCACAACATGACATCCGAGTGGGATTATCTCTATAACAAGGCGCACAATGAGTATCTCAATTATTTTGCGACGACCGGGTATAGCGGTCTCGGAACATACCTCCTCATGATATGCGTCGTCGTTTTTATGGCAATCCGCATGCTTATCGCTGGCAACAAGGAAACCGACGAAAAACTGTTGGCTGCATTTGCACTTCTTGCTTACATCACCATCCTTATAACAAACGGCGTGGGATTCTCGACGACTACCATAAACATCTTTTTTTATCTCTTGCCCGTCATCTTCATGGCGTTTGCGGTGGCACCCGGCAAAAAGCACCCTGAACCTGTCACGACGACAGACAAAATCCTCGTCGGAGGAATCCTGGTTTTTTTCATCGCCGGTATGTCTTTTCTTTACAACTATTGGTCGGCGGATGTCCAATATGCCGCGGCCGACAGTTTTTCGCGTACCAATGATTATCAGACCGCCGTAGGCTTGCTTGACAAGGCACTCAAATCCCATTACGAGCACGTCTATGAAGACAAGCTGTCGTATTCCCTTTCGAATCTCGCATTCCTCGCCTATTATCAGCACGATACCCAGACGGCAGACCGGCTGATGAAGCTTGCGGAACATTACAACACGAAATCGCTCGATGCCTCATCCCAGAATGTCCTGTATTGGAAGACGAACGCAAAGAACCAATACGTGTTCTACCAGATAACGCTCAACAAGGAGTATCTCAAGAAGGGCATCCAGGCGCTGACAACGGCGGCGGCGCTTTCGCCGACGGACCCGAAGCTGCCGTACTTTCTCGCAACTTATAATTCGCTTCTTTGGGACGAGGAAAAGGACCGTGAGGTTAAAAAGGCAGTAGAGGAAACCGCAATGAAGCAGGTTGATCTGTCAATCGTGCTGAAACCGGATTATCAGGATGCGTATATGCTCAAGGCCCAGCTCTACAAGAAGTTCGGAAAACGGCAGGATGCAAAGTCGGCATATGAAACCCTCATGAAGAGATTCCATATCCCGAAAAAGGATCTTGAGAAAGAGATGGAAGGACTGTGATTACCGTGCCGGATAAGGCGTGATGTTGGTCGCCGCAATGGAGAATTTGCACAGGCCGCATCTTCCGCAGTCGGGATCGCTGCCCGGACTGCCGTTGAAACCGGTTTGCGATACATTGAACCCCTCGTCCTTGTCATTTTCGAGGCATGAGAAAAGGCGATAATACGTGCCTGTTGCATCGGTCTGATAAATATAGGTATTCGAAGAAGGGTCGCTTGGTATATTCGCGGGATCGTTGGGCACCTTCTGCATATAGACCTTGTCGGCGCCCTGGCAGGGTTGATTCTGGCACAAGTGGCTGCCGAAGGGAAACTGCGCGAACGTCGGATATCCGGACTGGTCCTGGTAGTACATCTCAAGCGCCCGCTGGATCTGGTACAGGTCGTTTTTACGCCGTGCGTCGCGTCCTTTACGGAGGGATGTGACGAAATTACCGGAGATAAACAGCGCGAGGACGCTGATAATTATCATGACGACGATAAGCTCGATGAGAGTAAATCCCATTTCACGTTTGTTTTTTGATATCATGCACTCATTATAAAGAACGAATACACGTTTGTAAATCAACCAGATGGAATTCAACAGATATACCTATAAGGCATTCAACGGAAGCAGCCATCGCATCATAGGGAATCTCCTCAATTCACGCCGTCCGCAGCGGATTCTGGACCTGGGATGCAGCGAAGGACATATCGGCGCAGCCCTCGAATATCATCCCGAATACCTTGCGGGCCTCGACCTCGTCAAACCCTTGTCCCTCCATCCGCGTTACTCATATTTCTGCATCTCGGACATCGAGCGGGAGCTGCCGGTTGAAATTGCCGCAGCGCTGTTCGATGCGATTGTCCTGGCCGATGTGCTCGAGCATCTGCGGAAACCGGAGGCCGTACTGAAACGGCTGAGGCCGCTTTTGGCGCGCGGTGGAAAACTCATCGTATCCGTGCCCAACATGAACCTCGTCCTTATCCGCCACATCCTCAAGGCCGGTTTCCGGCCGAAATTCGCCAAGGGCCCGTTCGACAGGACTCATCTCCATAATTTCGTTCCCGGTTCGATAACGAAGTGTGTAGAAAACGCAGGATACCGCGTGACCGGCATCGAGGTAAGCGCAATTCCCATCGCGATGATGGGCGGCATCTTTGCGACCGCGCTGTATCCGCTGCACCTTGCGGCATATACGCTCTCCAAACGATATCCCTACTCGCTTGGTTACCAGTTGATCGTATCGGCAGATGGCGTTTAGCCGGATGTCAGAATGAAAGTATGAAACATAAAACTCGACTCTGGTTGTCCACCGAAGCATTTGTCTTTTGCCTGGTGTTCTTGTCTTATTTCCTGGTTTTCTTTAACGGGAATGACGTCGAGACAAAGACGCGGGTCATCATCGGCGCGCTTGCCGCTCCCATGGTAATCCTGTTCCTCGTCGGCGACCTCGTCAAGAGCGGTAGGATTAAGTGGCTCGTTCTCGGGCTTTCCATATTTCTTTTTGTGATCGTGCCGACCGGGCGCGCGATGTACCTTCGCCAAGTAACGGGAGGATACTCGTATGTGCATGACAATCCGTTACAGATAGAGGAAGCGGCCTCCTTCCTGTCGAGGGGCATCAACCCGTACGGGCAGGACTACTCCAAGACAACCATGGGGAAATGGAGATATCTTCCCTGGGTGTATGATTTCAGCCTGACCATGCCGCCTGCAGGGTTTTTCCGCAACCCTGCTTTGACGCACGTGGTTTCCTTGCCTCTCGGATTCATCCTCCCCCTTCCCTTTCAGATACTGTTTACGCGGATGTTCGGATTCTTTGATGTTCGAATAATATATCTTCTCGCATATATTGTGTTCCTGTGGTTTTCTTATAAACTTATACCTAAGGATTACGCCATGGCGGGACTCATCGCGCTGGCCTTCAATCCGATCTCGACCCCTTATCTCCTGGGAGGACGCAACGATATTCTTACCCTGGCCCTCATCGCCGCCGGGATCTATTACGGGAGCCAAAAAAAGCCGGTATATGCGGGGCTGCTCCTGGGCTGTGCCGTCGCGACGAAGCAGTCTGCGTGGATATTCATGCCGCTTTACGCATATTATCTGTGGCTGACCGTTTCCGGCAGGCGCAAGCTGTCATATCTTGCGCGGGTCTTTGTCCCAAGCGCCTTGGTGGCGATGGTGTGTATCCTCCCCTTTTTCCTTTGGAATACCAAGGCGTTCATGGATGATACGGTCGGATATGTCTCCGGTACTTTGGTGACAAGCTATCCCATACGGGGATTCGGTCTCAGCATGCTCCTTGTCGCGCTGGGCAGGATTCCTAACGTGCTCGGAAGCTATCCTGCCGGCGTTTTTCAGGGAGTTGCTTTTTCGATTGGCGCAATCGGATCATTTTTTGCCATGCGCCGCGAATCCTCGCTCCAGATACTTCTTGTCTGCTATGGGATATGTCTGTTGTCCGTCCTTTATCCGGGAAGGTTCTTCGTTGACAATTATCTGGGGTTTGTCCTCCAGGTATTTATTCTTGCTTATTTTACACAGCCGACCTATAATAGAGCATCTTGAAAAGAAAAACATCAAAACCGAAAATCGTCCTCGTGTTGCCGGCCTATAACGCGGCTTCGCGCCTCCCGGATTTCCTGAAAAAAATACCGAGGCGTTTGTTTTCCTCCATCATCCTTGTCGATGACAGATCGACCGACAATACGTACGAGCTTGCTCAGGAATACCCGTTCCTTTCGGTTTACCAAACCCGGAAAAACCTTGGGTACGGCGGGAACATGAAGCAATGCATCATGATTGCCCTCAAGAAAAGAGCCCGTGTCATCGTCGAGCTTCATCCTGACGACGAGTACGGGACGGACGCCATACGGCCCGCGATAGAGAAGATAGAGGGCGGCGCCGGACTCGTCCTCGGCAACAGGTTCGCAAACCGTTCCAATCCGATGAGAAGCGGGATGTTCCTGTGGAAGTATCCGTTCCTCAAGCTGCTTAACGGCATGAATAATATGGTCCTTGGCACACGCATCCCGGATTTGCACCAGGGATTCCGGGTATACGGCAGGCGTTTTTTGGAAACCGCCCGTTTTGAACGGAACAGCAACGACTATCTTTTCTCGTTTGAAATCATCCTTCAGGCACTGCACCATCGCTTCAAGATACGCTCGGTGCCCGTCTCAACTCATTACCGGGGGAAGAAACGGGGCGCGTCGCTTCTCAACTGCATCCGCTACACCTTGCAGACGTTCCAATCGGTCCTGAAATATCTTGTCGCCAACATGGGGATGTATTCCAAGCAATTTCCAAAGCCATAACCACAGATGAGGATGTCTCAATTCAAGTCACGCTGGACGATGATATTTGGCTCTCTTTTCCTTTTGTTTTTTGCGCTTTTTTTTTGGCATGTCCTTCGCAAGCAGATAAACGCAAATTACATCGACTTCGGGGACGGGAGTTATCTGTATGAATCATGGAGGTTGTCGCAGGGAAAACTGCTTTACGGGCAGTTCCTCATCCCCCACCCCCCCGTCCTGTTCATGTGGGGGGCTGCGCTGATGAAAATCAGTACTTCCGTGATTTTCATAAGATCCGTCAACCTGGTTATCTATATCCTCGGAGCCGCCCTGCTTTACCGGGTGAGCAGGATTGTTTTCAGGAATACCATCGCCTCGCTCTTCATGACCTTCTTCTATTTCTTTTTGCCGTTCTCTATTATCTGGTGGTCGACCTTTACGACGGAGACACTCATGCGTTTCCTCGTCCTCCTTCTGGTGAACTTGCTCCTACCGTTTGACAGTCTTACCCGGCCAAAGGCGGTCACGGCCGGATTGTGCATGACCGCGCTTGCCTTCCTCAAATATTCGTCTGCGCCGATTCTTTTGTTTGTCGGTATCTATCTGCTTCTTTTCCGGAAGAAAAACATGCTTCTCACGCTTTGCGTCTGTATCGCGTCGGGCCTCACCGTTTTGGTATTGCTGCAGGCCGGTACCAACGGCGCTTTTTTGCACGACACGATTGCCATACGGAAGTACATCCCGACAAAGGATGTCAAATCCTGGGCCATTATGGCAACGGTCGTCCTCCGTTTCTATGCGGGATTCGGGCTGGTCAATCTCATCCTTGCAAGGAGATATAGGAAGAAACGCAACATGGATGCGGTATTCCTTCTTCTCTTGCCGTTTCTCTATTTTGCCAACGTATACATCACCTATTTCGAGGGGACGTTCAACTACATTTATTATCCGATAGAGCCTTTCATGGCCGTTGGGGCGTCCCTTCTGGCATCTTCCCTGTTTACGAAGGGAAGCTCATCCCGGATAAACAGACCAACGGTTTCCCTCATTGTCCCGATACTTCTTTGCGTGCTGACCTGCGTGTACCTCCTGCAGACATCGACATTGCGCATCGATTTCTCGATGGATGATGTGGAACGCGCGGTGACGCAGGATGCGCTGAAACTGATAACTTCGAAGACAACGGACAAGGATGAGATCCTGTCTCCCCCCTATTTTGCTTTTCTGGCGAGGCGCAGGATAACGGCCGATGTTTCCGACAGCTTTCTTTGGATGATGAGTTACCTGTACAACAAGGAGGACCGGGTCATGGTGGACAAAACGCTTGATTCCGTGGTCCGCAAGCTCTCTCGTCGGGAAATCAAGATAGTCATCCTCGATTATCATCTCAAGATGATTACTCCTTTCCGGAAAGCGGTGGAAGCAAACTACGTCCCGGTAAAGGATCTTAAGTTTGTTTGGAATGAGGTCGGCGAATCGACGGTTTATCTGCCTCGTGCGGATGCTGCACAATAATTCTGCAACGCCCTTTCAACAAGCTCCCGTTGGCGTGCTCCCTTCATTGCCGGCACTTGCTTCGCGATGTCTTCCATGGCTCCGGGGCAGGTGTTTGTAATCGCCCTTATTTTCGCATATGTCGTTATCGCCGGTTCCGAGAACGGATTGTATCCGAGGATGACGAACGTATAATGCAGGGACAAATCATATTTCTTATAGGTGTAAAGAAACTGCGTATATGAATGCAACGGGTCCAGGTATAAGTCGTTCAGGGCATCAATAAAGAGTATTTTTCTTTCCTTTGTTCCGATGCGCGGTATCCGATAGACACCGTTCCAAAGCCGGTTGTTGGCGGCGATGACCGCATCCATGTCGGTCTCAAGGCTTTTGTGGTCGGGGTAGAACTTCCACAGGAGTCCATAGGGTACCCAATACCCGATTTGTTTCGGTTTTTCGAAATAGATGCCCCGCGCGGCATTGGCCCTGAGGAAGCGCTCGAGATTGAAGGCCGGCGACTTTTCCAGGGTGATTGCCGGATATTTTGTCATGACGCGTTGCCGGTAGTACGGGCGGTCCATAAGGTCGGTGAAAACATAGGAGATATCTTTCCGTTCGCCCAAGACCACCGAACGGTAGGTCGTCGTGAAATATGATATGTCGCCCTTGATGCTTACGATAACATCCTTCGGCGGCGTTGCCAGTATGTCCTCGGCAAAAATGTCGAACTTGCGGTTGTCCCGCACATAGGAAACGGATGAGTAGGAGTTAAAAGCGTGCAAGGCAAAGAATGCGCTTATCGCGGTCACGAAGGTGATGTTTGCAAGCCGGCGGATAATCAGCTTTTCCGACAGGCGGGCGACCAGCTGTCCGATATCGTGCCCGAGCGCGTCGATTCCCATCGCAAGAGGAACGGCAAGAAGGACCAGGAGGCCGATGAGATACCGTTCGAATATCCCCACGATGAATGGCGTCTCAAGGGAAAAATTAGTCATGAACAGGTATGTGATATACAGGACTATTGATACGATTAAAAAAGAGAAGATGTTTTTTTTCTTCCGGTACGCATCCCGGAAACCCCAAAACACCAGGATCAGGCCCAACGGCTTGAGAAATTGGATCATGATGACCGACGCGGAAAGAAGCTGGACATACTGATTGAGAAAATTGGGCACCGATGCGACATATGCCTGGAAACTCCCGTAGGAAGCGCGCGTAATCAACCTCACGAATCCCTCTATGGTCCTGGCATTTTCCCAGTCAAGCGGCGGATTGAAATGACTTGCAACGGGATAATACACGAGCGGCAACAGCCCCAGGGCCGCGGCAGAGACTATTTGAACGTAATATTTACGAAGGATTGAGGGCAATCTTTTTTTCAGGATGACCAGCCAGCCGGGGATGTATATGAGGATGCTCAGGTGATGGAATACACCGAGGACGACGAAAAGAGAAACAAGAAAGACGTTACGGGGCGTCGGTTTTCTTTCCAGTCTCAATACGCAAAGCGTGATGAACGCGATGAAAAAACTCGTCAGGGCATAGACCTCGGGAACGATTGCGTATAGCCACACAACGGAGGTTGTGCCGTAGGTCAGGAGCGCGGCAACGGCGGCGTATCGGGAGACGCGGAGGAACCTGAGGATTTCATAGAGGCACAAAACAGATAGCAGCGTGAACACAATCGAGGGCAGGTTGGCTGTTATGTAAGAAGGAACAAACCAAAAAAAACTACGCACCGTATTCAAGATGATTGAATACAGTGCGTAGCCCGGTGGGTGCGGAATACTCCAGGTTTGTGCTACCAAGGAGAACTCTGCAGAGTCACCTCCGAAAAGATGTCTTGCCTGAGTCAGGAAATATGTTAGGAAAAGTGCTCCGAAAAATACAACCTGCATGCTGCATTATATCATCTCACGCACCAATAGCATGAAAAGTTGTTCGCATCAGTCGCTCCACAGTTAGCGGCCGAATTTCCGCCTGCAACCTCGACTCCAGATGCGTCATATTTCGTATTCACGTCTGACCGGAACGATTTGGATTTGGGACGGAAGCACGCGGTTGCGCTTTCGATTGTTCCGAGAACCGTGATGTTGTCAAGCTTACCTCCTGCGAGCGTGGAGAAGTCACCCTTGAGCTCTCCTGCCTGGACAATCTTGTCGATTCCCAGCGTGGTATAGCCTGTATTTGAGTCAACCGGACCAATAGAGACTGACGGATCCCAAGGCATCAAGCTCTTCACCGAATAATAGCGTACGATGGAACCGTGAAGTTCCGATACGGTGTTGCGGACTCCCGTGTCGTCTCCCTTTTTCAGCTGCTCGAACGGATCCAAGGCGGCCAAGAGTCCGACAGCCAGTGCTCCAAGCAGGGCTATAACGATTAACAGCTCAATGAGGGTAAAACCTTGTTTAAAGTGTTTCATATATTTACATAATAGAGGAATTTCTTTTCATTTGTCAATAGGATATTCAAATAGACCAAACCGTTACTTGAACGATGAGGTGAGATTGTAGATGGGCGTTATCACCGAGTTGACCAGAAACCCAACTCCGACGCCCAAAACTACAAGAATGAGCGGTTCGATGAGGGTCGTCATCGCCTTCACAGCCAACTCGGACTCCATCTCGAAATAGTGCGATATACGTATCAAGGTATCGTCCAGGTGGCCGGTTTGTTCTCCGACAGTCGTCATCTGGACGAGGATGGGTGGAAAAATATGCTCGTTATTCATGGCGGTCCCGAGAGACAATCCCCTCTCAACCTGTTTGTAGATGCTTCTGAATGCGTTTTGATAGACCACGTTGCCGGTTGTCTCAATGATGATGCTCAATCCGTCAAGGATGGAAACGCCTGAGCCGATGAGGATAGAGAGCGTTCTTGTTGAGTCTACGAGGGAGGAAATCCGAACGACATTCCCGAGGACCGGCGCCTTGAGGATCATCGTATCAAAAAGCATTTTGCCTTGTGGCGTGGAAAAATATTTTTTCAGTCCGGTGACCAGGCCCGCGATCGCAAGGAGTATGAGCGGCCAGAATTTCGCTGAGAAATTAGACACGAAAATAAGTATCTGGGTTGTTAAGGGGAGCTCGATGTTAAAGTCATTGTACAGGTTGAGAAGCTTGGGGATGACAAAGGTGATCATGACGAACATGACGCCGAACATGCCGATAATGATGATGACAGGATAGATAAGTGCTCCTTTGATCTTACCTTGGAACTCGCGCTGTTTTTCGAGATTCTCCGCGAGCTTGAGGAGAATATCGCTCAGTTTTCCCGATGCTTCTCCGGATTTGACGAGGGAGATGTACAGATTAGAGAAATGCTGGGGATATTTTTGCAGTGAGCTTGAGAATGTGCCGCCAGCCATGATGTCCTTGTTCAGATCCTGGATGACCTTAAGAAGTCCCGGCTTTGTCACCTGCTTGATGAGAATGGCAAAACAGTCGATGAGCGTCAGACCTGCATTGAGCATGATGGCTATCTGACGGGTGAAATCCACGACATCAGTGAAGTCAACCTTCGAGTTAAGTGCTTCAAGCGGCGCGAATGTCTCGAGCTTTTTCACCTCGATAGGTACGAAGTCATTCTTTTTCAGGTAATCGACGACATCCTGGGCAGAATTCGAATCTATTTTGTTTGTCACGATTTGCCCTTTTTTGAGTGCCTTGTACCAGAAATTCATTCGTTACGTGATAAATTTGGTAATGAGATTCCTCCGTATCGCATGCTGCAACGCGGTGTCTTTCGTGATATAGCCCGAGTGGTACAGTTTCGCGAGGTATTTCTCGAACATGATCATGCCGGAGTCTTCGCTGGTCTCTATTACGTTGTCGAGCATGAAGTTCTTGCCGTCGCGGATGATGGATGCGACGGACGGCGTATTGAGAAGGACCTCAAGCGCCGGCACCCGTGAAGTGCCTGTGACATCGGGGAGAAGCCGTTGTGCGACGACGGCAACGAGTGTGTTGGACAGCGAGTTCCGGATTTGGTTTTGCTGATGGGCGGGAAACACATCGACGATACGGTTGATCGCTTCGGAAGTAGAGCCGGTATGGAGCGTTGAGAAAACCAGATGTCCCGTTTCTGCGATCGTAAGGACCGATTGCACCGTGTCATAATCTCGCATCTCTCCTACAAGGACAACATCCGGATCCTCACGGAGCACGGATTTCAGTGCGATATTCCAAGATAGCGTATCCTGTTGGAGCTCGCGTTGCGACACGATTGATTTTTCTTTCGGATAGACGAACTCGACCGGATCCTCGATGGTGACGATGTGACAGGAGCGCTTCATGTTTATTTCGTTGATGAGAGTGGCTAGCGTAGTTGATTTCCCTTCTCCTGTCGGACCCGTGAAGAGCACGAGACCTTGCGGGTAGTCAGCGAACGTGTGGAGGATGGATGGCAGGTTGAGTTCTTCAATTGTTTTGATCTGGGAGGGAATGAGGCGGAATGCCCCTGCGAGCATCTTATTCTCCGTGTAGATGTTGATGCGGAAACGGGCGCCGCTATATTCGTATCCGATATCGATCTCCTTATTTTCGGCAAGCATTGTCTTTTGTTCCTGTGACAGGATGGAGAGAAGCAGTTCGTTTGTTTCCTGAGGCGTCAGGATGCTGAAATTCCGCAGGAACAAGATATTGTTATTCACGCGGACCGATGGATAATAGCCGGGTATAAGATGCAGGTCCGAAGCTTTTCGCGCAATCGTCGCATCCAGCAATTCTTTGATTTCCATAGTGTTAAACCTCCGCGATACGCAGAACTTCTTCGATTGTGGTGATTCCTTCAAGCGCTTTCAGAAATCCGTCTTGTTTCATGATGATGAGGCTCTCGGTCATGGCATGGGCCTCTATTTCGCGTGCGGACGCTTCCTGGAGTATCATTTTGTTGATTGCGGGCGTTATCTTGAGGACCTCAAATATGGCGATACGTCCGAGGTATCCGGTGAAATTGCATTCCGCACAGCCCTTGCCCCGCGACAGCTTGATTGACTCTGTCTGGTATTTGACGGGGAGGAGCTTGCCGAGGACTGCCTTGATGTTTTCCTGTACATGGACGGGAGGTTCGTATTGTTCCTTGCAGCTGTTGCAGATGGTACGGGCAATGCGTTGGGCACAGGATGCATTCAGTACCGATGAGATAAGGAACGGTTCGCCTCCAAGGTCGATAAGACGCGGTATGGCGGTTGCCGAATCATTGGTATGCAGTGTCGAAAAGACAAGATGTCCAGTTAGGGCTGCCTGGATAGCCAGCTGTGTTGTTTCCTGGTCACGGATTTCTCCGACCAGTATGATGTTCGGGTCCTGGCGCAGAAACGACCGGAGACCTGCGGCAAACGTGAGGCCGGCTTGCGGATTGACCTGGACTTGATTGATGCCCGGGATTTGGTATTCGACCGGGTCCTCAAGGGTCACGATATTGACGGAGGGTTTGTTCAGCTTAGTCAATATGGAGTACAGGGTTGTTGTTTTTCCAGATCCTGTCGGGCCAGTAACAAGAATAATTCCGTACGGTTTGGTGATGGCTTCTTCAAGATCCTTGAATTGTGTTCCCCTGAGGCCGAGTTCCGCAAGGAGCGGCAAGCCCCCCGTTTTTTTGAGAAGACGCATGACGATTTTTTCACCGTGGACCGTCGGGAGTGAGGATACGCGCAAATCTACTTCCTGGTCCCCTGCCTTGAAACTGAAACGGCCATCCTGAGGTATACGACGCTCGTCTATTTTCATCTCCGAGAGGATCTTGATACGGGACACAAGCGAATCATGGATGCTTTTCGGAAGCGTGAGTTTTTCCTGGAGGATGCCATCGATTCGATATCTCACCCGCGTCTTGTCTTCTTGTGCCTCGATATGAACATCCGACGCCCGTCCCTTGACGGCGAACTCCAGGATGGTGTCGACGATCTTGGCGATAGGGGCCTCCTTGACCACGGTCGTTACTTTCACTTCTTCGACCTGCCCCGTGTCGCCCGACACCTCGGCGAGCGCTTCCTTGACCTCAGGAGAAAGACCGTGTGAATAGTTGAGCGCTATCGCCTTGTCGATATCATCTATGTATGCAAGTGAGAACTGGATGCGCTTGTTGGTCTTGCGCTCCAAGAAGTCATTGAGGTTGAAGTTGAGGGGATCCTGGGTAGCTACGGCCACCGTGTCGGTCTTGGTATTGAAGGCATAGGGAATAATGTTGTATCTGCGCGCCACGGATTCGGGTATGAGGGTAAGCGCCTGCGGATCGATTGCCGCATTCGTGATATCGATGTATGGCACATTCATGAGTTCTGCCTGAACCTTGAGAACGGCATCTTTCTTGACTGTCGTGAATTTGATGAGAAAATCGTAGATGGAGACACCCTTGTTCAGGGCCTCTATTTCGAACCTCTCGCTTGTTTGTGCATCAATGACGCTAGTATTGACCAGTTTCGTGAGAAACTGCTTCGGAGTAATATTCATACCTTACTATCAATATAGCCAGGTTTTTGTTAAAATGCAATACATGGTACCGCTTCTCCTTGTCGCAAATTCGCCTGACGGATTCGAGCAGTACATATCGGCACTCAAAACAGAAAGGAACATCCTCCCCCATCTGGAATATCGCTTGAAACCGTCAAAATCGGAATTATCCATAGACGAGATCAAGGAGCTCAAAAGGGAGCTTCTTACATCAGCTGCCGGCGTCCGTCTGATTGTGTTGGAGTCTTTTGACACGGCAACCCTCGAGGCTCAAAACGCTCTTCTTAAGACGCTCGAGGAGAAAATAGAGAAGGCAGATTTTGTTTTTTGTGTTTCCAACCCGGAACGCATAATTCCGACGATACGATCCCGGACGCAAACGGTCTATCTGGACAAACACGCGGCAATAGAACATAAGGAAGCGAATGAACTGATGGATAGGGTTATTTCGGCAAAATCACATGACTTTCTTGCCTCTCCGCTCGTAAGCGGCCGCGATAAAGCTGAGGCGCTTATGCTCCTCGACGGAATCAGTATGAACCTACGCGCCAGACTTTTTACCGACCAAGGAGCGCAGGCAGCCCGATGTCTCCGGATGCTGCTTCGCGTGCGATCCAAAGTGTCCGACAACAATCTCAATGTCCAGCTTGCGCTTGACTACCTGTTGATTTTCATGCATAAAACGTTTACCATGAAATAAGGTCTATATATGAAAAAATCCTTCACGCTCATAGAACTCCTGGTAGTCATTGCGATAATCGCCGGATTGGTGACGATATTGCTTCCGAATTTCATGGATGCCCGTTCCCGCGCAAAAGATAACCAACGCAAGTCCGATATCAGGCAGATACAAAAAGCTCTGGAGCTTTATCGCCAGAACCAGCCGCTTCCCGAGTATCCGCTCAGCCTGCCTGCGGCATGCGGACAGTGGATTGAGAACTCGGTCGTTTATTTGAACATTGTTCCACCTGATCCGTTGTATCCCTGCAACACCGCCACTCCATATCCCTATTACTATGTCCGAGATCCCTCCGTGAACGGAGACAAGGGGGCATATGTCATATATGCCTGTGTTGAGAACGCGGGAGACAAGGACGGCGGCCCGTGTCCGTTCGGTGGAGGCCAGGGATTCAAGGACGTGACAGGATATATGTGTCCAAACAACGTTTGCATTAGTGTTACCCAACCATAAATCGTATGAAAAAAATTACCAAACGCAGCGCATTTACACTCCTCGAGATGCTCATCGTTCTCGGGATCATCGGTGTCATCGTCGCTATCGCAACCACGTCCTTCTCTACCGCGCAAAAAAAGACCCGTGACTCGAAAAGAAAGCAGGACATGAAGATGATCCAAAACGCGCTCGAACAATATTATTCCGTATGCGGATTCGCATATCCGACGAGTTCGGCATCGCTTCTTAATGTCGATTGTCCGACTCCGGGTGTGGTAATCATGCCTACGGCCCCCACGGACCCGAAAACAGGCGTATCTTACCAATACACCACGGACGCTACCGGCTCGACATATACACTTTGCATCCCGACCCGGGCCGCAACCCCTCCGATTTTTGAATCGGAGTCGATGACGGGGACATATTGCACTACCAATCAACAATGAAAACCATACATAACAAGATGGACCGCGCATTTACCCTTATCGAGATTTTGGTCGTTGTCACCATCATCGGCCTTATCACAATCGCGGGTATCATCTCCTATTCCCAATTCCTCAAGCAGTCTCGTGATGCAAAACGTAAGGCTGACATCGAGCTTATCCGCGGGGCGCTTGAGATGTATCGGAGCAATAACAACAAATACCCGCAGCCTGCTGAGGTTACCGGTTCGATCAAGGACCCATTGCCGGCGACGAACATTTATATCAACAAGACCCCGAGCGATCCGAAATCACCGAGTGTCTATTGGTTTACGAGCGATATCGCAGGATCCACATATACACTTGGTATCAAGCTGGAGAGCCAGGCAGGAACGTCGTCCTGTGGAGACTGTGGTGGCGCCGTTGTATGCGACTATTGCATGGGTCCCTATGGCCAGTATTGACGTAGTTTTCTTCTTATGCAGACAAAAAAAACCGGCTTCACGCTCATAGAACTGATGATCGTTGTCGTCATCATCCTCCTTTTTATGTCGATGTCGCTTAGCTACTTCGGGGAGTATACGGAATTCCGTAAGCTAGAGAATACCGCCAAAAAATTAACGGATGTTCTCCTGACCGCGCGAACCAAGACGACGGCGGGTGATGCGGGCTTATGCGGAGATCCGAGCACTTCGCAGGTCAATTATTATTCCGTTGAAATCTTCGACGGAGGAACCAAATTCCGGTTGGTGCCTTCCTGCAGTATTGGAACCCCCCAGACGATCACCTATGCGGTCGAACCCAATATTGCCATGGAGGAGAAAAGCGTTATTTACCAACGGATCGGAAACTCCCTATCCTGCCAGTGCATACAGATAACCAATACCAAGATTCAAAAATGTGCTTACGTCAAGGCAGGGCAGTCGGGTATTATCGACTGGGGTCGTTGCGGCACGTGTGCAACGTGTGCAGTTGATTGCACCTGCCCCTAACATATGGAAAAGAAAACGGCAACGCACGGATTCTCACTCATGGAGGTCTTGATTTTTATTTCAATCCTGAGTGTTTTTTTTGTTGTTGCCGCTTCCATCGTAACGGTTTCTGTACGGATGACAAAAACCAACATGCACCGTATAACCGCAACCCATCTTGCCGAAGAGCTGTATGAGTGGCTGCGTTCGGAAAAGGAGGCGAATTGGGGAGGGGCGACGTATGCGGGCGGGGTGTCATCCTTCACCGAGCGTGTCACCCAGATGCCGCCAGGTTTCTGTTTCGACATGGCGAGCCTGTCCTGGCCCGCGAGTCCCGGCTGGCAGTCGGACTGCACATTCAGTCTTTTCCCGAATGTGAACGATCTTGGATTCCGGCGGTATGCAACATTTTCGGCAACCACGGTCGGATCCTATGTGAACCAGGTGAATGTCGCGGTGTCGGTCGAGTGGACAGAATCGGGTCAATCGTTTTCGGTGCCGATAAACGGCGTATTCTCCATATGGGAACAGTAAAAAAAGAGCTGTCAGCGCGAGGATCATTTACTCTTATTGAGATGTTCATAGTCATTGACGTCATATCTTTTGCCCTTCCCGTCATGTTTTCCATCATCTTTCTCATCCTCCAGCAACAGGTCCGGATCTATGCGCTCCAGGATATTAAGCGCCAGGGGGACAGCGCGCTTTCCAACATGAAAAGCACCATACTCCAATACGGTTCGCGCATCGTGGATAGCGGCACGACCGACGACAAGTGCTCGACCATCATTAACTCACCCTCAATCTACCTCCTTGACAAACATGATGTCCGCTTCAATTATTACTTAACCGGGGATAGTAGGATTGCATCGGCTGGCGCCAATTTCCTTACCCCGCTTCCTTTGACGACAACCAAAGTCACGGTCAGCAATCTCCTCTTTTCCTGCACGCAATCAAACACATTCAGTCCTCCCGTGGTTTCCATCTCTTTCACTGTTGCCATGCCAGCACTTGGCACCTCCATGAACTACTCCACGAAGGTAAAGCTCCGGACATACTGAGGCCTTGACTTTTGGGCCAGGATTCACCATACTGAAAGATATGACAGACACAGCGTTTTCCCTTGATATTGGTGAAAAATTTTTCCGCGTTTGCGATGCGGTCACAAAGGACGGCAAGATACAGATAAACGCTCTCGGTTACGAGTCAACCGTCTCCAACTTCTACTCCGACGACACAGAGAAAAGCATAGACATCCAATCGGAGCTCATCGCCAAATCGGTGAATGACTTGAAGATAGCGAAACGCAACGTACATGTCGTCATTCCCGACACTTTCACCTTTTTCCAGATTCTGGAGCTTTCTAAGCTGAACGAAAAGGAGACGCTTTCGGCAGTCCGTTACCAAGCCGATCAATTCATTCCTCTTCCGATCGACGAAGTCGTCCTGGATGTCGAGGTTCTCCGCGAGGACAAAGTGAACAAGACAAACACGCTCCTCATCGTCGCTTCGCCAAAGAAACTGGTAGAACGGGTGGAGCAGACTGTCGAGGGAGCAGGATTGATACCCGATACGCTGGAAAACGAGTTGAGCGCGGTCGGGCGTTTCTACCAGGAGATCATGAAGGTCACGCCCAACAATGCCTATCTTATCGTTAACATGGGCTTCTCCAGCAGCTCCCTATATCTTATCGAGGGTGCAACTTCCCTGATCCTGGCCTCAAGGACCGTCAAGATAGGATTGGATCTCTTTCTGAAGGAACTCAAATTCAATCTCGAACTCCAGGAGACCAAGGCCATTGAGGTCCTCAAGAAGGCCGGCTTTGAAAAGAACCCCAATTATGACGTGGGCACGATAGTCGCTCCCCTGGTACGGGAGCTTGTGGGAGAGATCTCGAAATTCACCATATCCGCAAAGGAGAAATACAATCTACCCACGAACAAGGTATTCTTTTTCAATTATGGCGGTTCCGTGTTGTCGCTCGATCGCAAGTTGACCGAGCTCCTGGGCATCCCGGTCGAGCTCCTTAACCTGAAAGACCTGCTGATAGAGAACCCCATCACCCAGGCGTTCGCACCCGAGATGTCATCATTTATAGGCGCGTTGGCAGCCGGGATACGATGAAAAAACGCATCAATTTGTTTTCCCGCCAGAAGCGGAATGATTTTTTTTCCGTGTATGGCCAAAGGATACGGTATGTCGGCACGATTGCCGGGATAGCGTTCTTCCTTCTGTTTCTTTTTGTCATGTTTTCTCTCCTTCGCGTCAAGCAATCCATCCTTTCGGTGAACGACAAAAAAAAGCTACAGCTGACATACCTTCTCGAGAACAAGGATCTGGAAGCCAATACCCGCTATTTTAAGGGAAAGCAGACGCAATTGACCAAATACCTCGAGGACGATGCGAACTTCGTGCCGTATTACTCAGTCCTTTCTGACGCGCTGAAGTCCAGCTCGCAGTCCGCAAACCTTGACCGGATCACCATCGACAAGAACCGCGAGACGACATTCGTCATCCAGTTCACCCAATACGAGTCCATGTTGAGCTTTCTCAAATATATCGAGACCGATGACTTCCTGGGTAGTTTCGACGAGCTTTCGCTTGCCAATTTCAGCTTGAGCAAAAGAGATACGGCTGGCACGGTCATAGAGAACAAGAACAAATACCAGTTGCAGTTCAAGGGCAAATTCAAACAGACAGATGAAAAGCTATTTCAATAAGAAAAAAATCCAGTACATGATCAAGGAACAGTGGACAACCGTCCTCACCATGGTCGTGTTATGCGTGATCATAGCCCTCGTCTTCTTTTCCTACAAAAGCCTGAACGATGCCAAGTCGCAGCTTGAGGTTCTCGAGGCCGAGTCGACGCTCCTGAAAAACCGGACGGATACGCTCAAGTACAACAAGAATCTTACCCAAGACCAGATCGATACCTATAATAAGATCCTGGCAGCGCTCATACCGGAATCCGAGGATTTTTTCTCGATAATCTACGCGCTTGATATGATTTCGAGGCAGACCGGCTTTATCATCACCGATTATACGATCAACCTTGCCAATACATCCAAGGACAAGATATCGTTGGTCGTCGAAGGAAAGGGTGATACGGAAGCGTTTCTCACATTCCTGAAAAACTATCACGTTTCCGGGAACAGGCTCATCACCAGCGAGAAGATAGACTACTCGGGAACAAAGGTCACGAACACGAAGATAGTGTTGAACCTGTATAACAAGAAGTTCGCATTCAACGAATCGGTCGTCCCACAGCTTACCACCAAAGACGTTGCGACGCTCGACAAAATAAAGGAGAAGGTTTCATTGAGCTTCATGGATGAGACGGAGTCAGGAGATTATGAGACACGCCCGAATCCATTTTAATGCGAACCAAGCATGCTTCGTGGCTTTGAGCGACGTGATCAGGCCTTAGGTTCTTCCACAGTTTTCTTTACCGTTTTCTTCTTGGGGGCTGCTTTCTTTGCCGCTGCTTCTTTCTTGGCCGGTTTTGCTTCTTTTGGGACGGGGGCTGCCTCGACCTTGGCTGCTACCGCCTTCTTGCCTTTTTTGAGGATCTTGCGCATGCCATCGGAGATGAGGGCACCACGGGTTATCCACATATCGAGCTTCTTTTCGTCGATGGTGAAGGTTGCCGGTTCGGTCATGGGATTGTAGAAACCTATTTTCTCGACATATGATCCATTCCGTTTCTTCCGTTTGTCCAATACGACAACACGATAAACAGCATATCCCCTCTTTCCAAATCTCATGAGCCTAATAGTTGCCGGCATAAGTCTTTAAATACAGGTGCAGATGCACGCTAACATTAATAAATGATACTCAATTATAGACGGTTTAGGGCATTTTTTCCAGCGCATTTTTGGCGGCAAGCTCTTCAGCCTCCTTTTTGGACGCGCCGGTGCCTGTGCCGAGCGCTTTTCCTTCGAAGATCACGGTTATGGTGAATTCCTTTTTATGCTCCGGGCCGTGCTCGCTTGTTATCTCATAAACGGGCAACGCCTTGTGTTTGGCCTGCAGGAGCTCCTGGAGGCGGCTTTTGGGTGAAAGATAGAGTTTGTTGTCGATGATTCGCTTCAGGTTATTCTTAAAAAGCCAGGATGTGATGAAGGCATATGCCGAATCGAAGCCCTGGTCCAGAAATATTGCAGCCACCAATGACTCGAAACAGTCCGCGAGGATATTCTTGTTTTGTCTTCCCAGGTTCAGCTCTTCCCCTTTCGACAGGTAGACGATATCGCCGAGACCGATTATGCGGGCCGCTTCCGCCAAGCTCTCTGTGCGTACGACCGCAGCCTTGATATCCGTATAGAGTCCTTCGTTCAATTCGGGATAGTTGCGGTACAGGTAGATGGATGTCGCAAGAGAGAGCACGCTGTCACCGAGGAATTC
>Ga0172370_10000965_pt1 | contig 44872 bp, 40 predicted proteins | sample LakKiv5m_FD_114538 | JGI IMG/M metagenome (GOLD analysis project Ga0172370, IMG submission 114538) | Freshwater microbial communities from Kabuno Bay, South-Kivu, Congo - kab_022012_11.5m | ecosystem: Environmental > Aquatic > Freshwater > Lake | place: Democratic Republic of the Congo...
CGCACGGCGGCGCGGGACACGCTGCGCTCGGCGAGCAAGGCGTCCAGCGCCACCAGCAGGTTCAAATCGACGTTTCTAATATCCACGGAACAGATATGTTAAATCTAAAGAATCGATTATGCAAATATCTAAACGGGATTTAGACTTATTCCATTAGTTGAGCGAGAGCGCCATCATGAACTTTGCCCTGGTGAAAATGCTTGCGGGTTACCTCACCGCCAGCGCAGCCGCGCTGGTGGCTTCGGTCAAGCTGGCCTGCGTTCTGGGCGGCCAGACTGTGATCACCTTCAGCGGGAATTTTCTCCGCTAGGCTGCGGCACGACAGATTTCGCGGGACTCCTCCTCCTCTCCCCGCATCGGCAGAGCGCCCGGCGAACGCCGGTCGCTCTGCCGTTTTTTTATAGCAATGCGCTTCAACCGTGTCGTGATCTTGTTAACCGCCGGGGTCTCCGCCCGAACCGATGGACCAGGGCGAATTCATTCGGCGCACCACCGGGCCAGCCGCGCGAGATCCTCCGGCCGATCCACGTCCCACAGCGTCGTCAACTCGCGCCAGCGCCAATTGAGTGTTCCCAGCCGCGTGCGCGTCTCCTGCATCACCGTCGACGTGCTCCAGGCAACATTTTCGAACAGCGCTGCCGCCGGACCGCGCGCCAGACCGATCAGCACATAGCCGCCGTCCTCGGCCGGACCGATCACCGCGTCGCATCCCTGCGCCAGAGCGGCGGCCGCTTTGCGCAAATATTCCGGCGTCAGCGCCGGACAGTCGCTGCCGATCAGCACGCCCGTTTCACCCTCTGCCAATGCCGATTCCAGGGCCCGCGCCATGCGCATGCCCAGATCGCCCTCTCCCTGAGCGCGCAGGCTTACGCCATACTGCCCGGCGCAGGCGACGAAAAACGCGTCCTTCGTCCCCGGCGCGCACCAGAGCTCGACCTGGCCCAGCCCCGCCGCCCGGGCGGTGACCAGCGTGCGCTCGGCCAGTTGCCGGTGCAGGGCCGCAGCGGCCGTCTCGCCCAGGACCGGGACCAGGCGCGATTTCACCCGGCCCGGCGTCGGCGCCTTGGCAAAGACCATCACGCGGCAGCTAATCGCCACGCCTCCCGTAAGCGCGCCCCAGCCGCGCCGGCGCCGCGCCGAGGGCATACTGCAAGCGCAGCCACCACATCCGCACGATGGTGCGCAGCACGCCCTGGTTTTCCCAGCGGCGCGCCGACGTGAGGCAGCGCTCGCGCAGGCAAAGCGGCGCGGACAGGCGGCGCAGCCGCGCGCTGATGGCGATGTCCTCCATCAAGACCTGATCCGGGTAGCCGCCGACCGCTTCGAATGCCTCGCGGCACACAAAGATACCCTGGTCCCCGGTGCAGATACGCGTCAGGCGGGAGCGCAGATTCATCATGGTTTCCACCACGCGCAGCAGGGGATGCGTGCTGGCAAGGCGCACATCGAAGCGGCCCCAGGCGCAGGTGCCTGCGGAGAGGCCCTGCAGCACCAGGCGGTCGGCCATCTCGGGCAGGCGTGAATCGGCATGCAGGAACAGGAGCACATCGCCCGCAGCGGCGCGCGCGCCGGCATTCATCTGGCTCGCCCGGCCGGCGCCAGCCGCAAGCACCCGGTCGGCGAGGCCGGCGGCCAGCCTGGCGGTGCCATCGCTGGAGCCGCCATCGACCACGATCACTTCCTGTCCTCGGCGGCGCAACTCGCCCAGGGACTCGAGCGTGGCGACGATGCCTTCGGCTTCGTCGAGCGTCGGGATGATGACGGACAAGCGTTTCACTGCGCGAACCGCCTTGCGTACCCGCAGGAATCCGGCGCAAGGGCGGCTTCGCTCCTCATCCCCGCCTCCATGCGTGGAACTTTCCCGCCCAGGCGAGCAGTCTCCGCGGCGCATGCTTGCGCTTCCATACCCCGGCCGCATATTTGTTCGCCTCCGCCAGCGTCGGATAGATGTGGATGGTGCCGAGTATCCTGTTCAGGCCGAAACCATGGCGCATCGCCGCGACGTACTCGGCGAGCAGATCGCCCGCATGCTCGCCGACGATGGTGCAGCCGAGGATCTTGTCCGCACCCGGCAGCGTGAGCACCTTGACGAAGCCATGCGCTTCCCCGTCGGCGATGGCGCGGTCCAGTTCCGCGAGATCGAATACGCTGAGCTCGTAGGCGATGCCTTTTTCCCGGGCTTCGGTCTCGTTCAGCCCCACGCGCGCCACCTCGGGATCGGTGAACGTCGCCCAGGGTATGACCGAATAATCCGCCCTGAACTTCTTGAAATCGCCAAACAGGGCGTTGACCGACGCGTACCAGGCCTGGTGCGCCGCGGTATGGGTAAACTGATAGGGACCGGCGACGTCGCCGCAGGCGTAGATGTTCGGGTACAGGGTCTGCAGGTATTCGTTGGTCTCGACAGTACGCGTTTTCGCCAGCGGAATGCCCAGATCCTCCAGGCCGTAGCCGCTGGTATTGGCCACGCGCCCCACCGCGCACAGCAGCGCGTCGAAGGGCACGCGCACTTCCCCGCCCTGGTGCTCGCAGACCAGCACTTTTTCGTCACCCTCGAGAACGAATTGCCTGGCCTTGTGATTCACCAGCACGCGGACGCCCTCGGCGCGGAAGCGCTGCAACACCAGCTCGGAGACGTCCGCATCCTCGCGCATCAGGATGCGCGGCAACATCTCGACCTGGGTCACTTGCGCACCGAAACGGGCGAAACACTGGGCGAGCTCCGACCCGATCGGCCCACCGCCCAACACCACCAGCCTGCGCGGCAGCGTACGCAGATTCCAGATATCGTCCGAAGTGTAGTAGCCGACCTGCTCGATCCCCGCTATCGGCGGCACGAAGGGGCGCGCGCCGGCGGCGATGACGATGGCGCGCGCGCTGAGCGTGCGCGTGCCGCTTGCGCTTTTCACCTCGACCGACCAGGGCGTGGTGATCTTCGCCGCGCCCTCGATGCACTCCACGCCCAGCGCCGTATAGCGCTCGGTCGAGTCGTGCGGTTCCACCGTCCTGATCACGCGCTGCACGCGCTCCATCACCTCGGCGAAGTCAAAGCTGGCGCTGGCGCTGCCGATGCCGAACTCGCGTGCGCGCTTCACCTGGGAAAGGAACCTGGCCGAGCGGATCAGCGCCTTCGACGGGACGCAACCGGTGTTGAGGCAATCGCCGCCCATTCTGTGCTTTTCTATCAGGGTCACCTTGGCCTTGATCGCGGCCGCAATGTAAGCGGTCACCAGGCCCGCCGAGCCGGCCCCGATCACGATCAGGTTGCGGTCGAAGCTCGCCGGTCTCGCCCAGTTGGCGTAGACCTTGCGCGCCTTGGCCATGTCGACGGCTTTCTTTGCCAGCAGCGGAAAAATGCCCAGCAGCACGAACGAGCCGATCAGTTCGGCCGAGAGTATGTCGCCGGTCGATCTGATCTGTGAGATCCGGGTTCCGGCGTTGACGTAGACGAGTGTGCCGGCGAGCATGCCCAGCTGGCTTACCCAGTAGAAGGTCCAGTTCTTCATCGACGTCAGACCCAGCCCCAGGTTGACCAGGAAGAAAGGAATCGCAGGCACCAGGCGCAGGGTGAAAAGGTAGAAACCGCCTTCATTCTTCACGCCGGCATCGATGGCGCCGAGCTTGCCGCCGAATTTCCGCCGGATCCAGTCGCGGAACAGGAAGCGCGAAGCCAGAAACGCCAGCGTCGCGCCGAGGCTGGATGCGAATGAAACGATCACGGTGCCCCAGGCGAGGCCGAAGATCGCGCCGGCCGCCAGACTCATGATGCCGGCGACCGGAAGCGACACGGCTGCCAGCACCACGTAAAGCGCGAAGAACGCAAGCTTGGTGAGCAGCGGGTTGGCGCGGTAGAACAGGTCCATCGCCGCCTGCTGCGACTTGAAGTACTCGAGGCGGAAGTACTGCCCCAGGTCGAGCGCGAAAAACGCGGCGATCAGCGCAGCCGCCACCGCGATCAATGCGATCTTGCTCGTCTTCACAAATTAATTCCTCTCGGCGCCGCGGCAGCTAAATCCGCGCGCGGCGGCAGGGCAATGCGCCGGGCCTCAGGAGCGGCCTTGTTCCGCGCTCGCCCGCAGCGCGATCTGCGTCCACACGCGATCGATGACGGCGAGCACCTCGTCCGCGCTTTGCAGGCGTTCGGCCGGATCCTTGGCCATCATGCCATCGAGCAGCACCTGGTACTCCTCCAGCGCCTGCGGCAGCCGCGGTATCGGCGAGCGCGCATGCTGCGCGATCAGTTCGATGATGGAATCGCCCCGGTACGGCCGCTGATTCATGAGCAGCTCGTAGAAAATGATACCCAGGCTGTAGATGTCCGAGCGTGCGCTCGCCGGTTTGCCGTTGGCCTGCTCCGGCGAGATGTAATAGGGAGTGCCGAAGAACTCGCCGTGCACGGTCCGCTCCATCGACCCCTCGGACCGCTTGGCGATGCCGAAATCGGCCAGCACCATGGTGCCGTCGGCGCGCAGCATCATGTTTCCGGGCTTGACGTCGCGGTGCACTATGCCGAGACGATGGATCTCCGCCAGAGCGGCGGCGGCCTGCGCCAGCAGCGACAGCGCCTGGCGCGGAGACAGGCCCCCGGCGATGACGTCCTTCAGGCTGCCGCCGGTGAAATACTCCATGGCGATATAGGCGTACTCGTCGGTGAACCCCTTGTCGTAGATCTTGACCACGTTGGGATGGTCTATATCCGAAATCAGCGCCGACTCCTGGACGAAGCGCTGCAGCAGCAGCTTGTCGTCGCTCGGCCGCGCGTTGAGGATTTTCAGCGCCACCTGCGAGCCGTCCGCTTCGCGCTCCGCGAGAAAGACGTTGGACATGCCGCCCTCCCCGATCTTCTTCAGCACGCGATAGCCTTTGATCTGCAGGGGCCGGCCGGCGGCCCGCGCGCGCGACAGGTCGCCGGTGATGATGCGCAGCGTTTCCGACAGCGCCGCCTTGGCCGCGCGCGCGGTCATCTGCGCATTTTCGGCCAGCGCCGCGCGCACCGAGGCGGGTACCTCGATCGGCCCCTCCGACGCGCCCGCAGCGGCGCCGATCCCCGTGACCTCCATCGCCTCGACCGGCGCATTGCGGCCGCGCAGTTCCAGCATCCGCGACTCGCCCGTGCTCACCAGGCTTCCTGCCATGCTGACCGCGGCGACGCTCGCCACCACCGGCCAGCCGAGCTCCTTGGTCTGTCCTTCAAGACGCGAGGCCACATTGACGCTGTCGCCCACCACGGTCAAATCCTCGGCCCCGGGCGGCCCGATGCGCACCTCCATCAGATCGCCGGTGTGGATGCCCACGCCGGTGGCGAATTCAGGCAGCGCCCCCAGATCGAAGTGCTGCTTGAACCATTCGCCGAACTTGTTCGCGGCGAGCACGACCCCTAGCCCGGCGCGGATCGCGCGGCGGGCGTGATTGTCCTCGCCGTCTTCCGGGCGCGCCTCGAACACCACCATGATGCCGTCGCCGATCAACTTGGCAATGCGCCCGCCGTTGCGCACGATCGGCTGGCACACCGATTCGAAATAGGCGTTCAACAACTCGGCGATCTGTCCTGCCGTGAGGCGTTCGGAATAGGTGGTGAAATTGCGGATGTCGGCGAACAGCACCGTGGCCACGGTCATCTTCCCGGTCATGCCGGCGGTTTCCGCGAACGCCAGCGGCCGCTCCGGTTCGCCGCCGGAGAGACTCTGCCGGTACCAGCGCCTGAGATCGTCGTTTCCGGCGACCAGGCGCTCAGCGAGCGAGCGCGCCGTATTCTCGTATTTCTTCAGGCGCGAATTCACGGCTTCGATCAGTTCGTCGCGCGTGAACGGCTTGTTGAGAAAATCATCCGCGCCGAGGTTCATGCCGCGGCGCATGCTGGTCCTGTCGTTGAGCGCGGTCAGGAAGATGAAGGGCGTATCGACGAAGCGAGGATCGGCGCGCAGCGCCTCCAGCATGCCGAACCCGTCCAGCTCCGGCATCATCACGTCGCTGACGATCAGGTCCGGCGCGAAGCGCTTGGCATGCTCGATGCCGGCGCGGCCGTCCTCCGCCGAGTCGACCGTGTAGCCTTCCCCTTTGAGCATCAGCGTCAGGTTCAGGCGGATCGACGCCTCATCCTCGACTACCAGGATTTTCTTCATTCCCGCTCCTGCGCCATGATCACGTCGCCTTCGCCATGCGCGCGAGCGGCAGGCTCACGCTGATGCGGGTGCCGGTATCGACCTTGCTGTCGATCGAGATCGTGCCGCCGTGCAATTCCGCCGCCTTCTTGACGATTACCAGACCGAGGCCGGTGCCCTGGCGATTGCCTACGTTGGAGGCGCGGTGGAAGCTCTCGAACATGCGCGCCTGATCTTCAAGCGGAATGCCTATGCCCTGATCGCGCACCTCGATGAGGGCCGCGCCATCGCGTTCGGCCAACTGCAGCGACACCGTACTCCCCGCGGGCGAGTACTTTACCGCGTTGGACAGCAGATTGGTGAGTATGTGGCGCAGCAGTTTTTCATCCAGGTTCAGGCTGCCGCGCTCGAACTGCTGCTCGAATTGAATGGTGTGCTGCTTGGCGACGCCGCCGCGCAGCTCCTCGACCACTTTGTGACACAGGTCGCCCAGGTCGACCGGCCTCGGCTCGAACTGCAGCGCTCCCGCCTCGGCCTTTCCGATGATGAGCACGTCCTCGATCATCGTGTTCATGCGCTTCACGCCGCTCTGTATGCCATGCAGCATTTTCAGCTTGTCGTCTGCCGAGAGGCCGTCCGAATAATGCTCCAGCAGTTCGGCGGAGGACAAAATGGTCGCCAGCGGCGTGCGCAACTCGTGCGATGCGATGGAAACGAACTTGGACTTCATCTCCGACAGCTCTTTTTCCCGCTGCAGGGCCGACAGCAACTCAACTTCCGCGCGCTTGCGCTGGGTGATGTCGACGTTGGTCCCGGCCATGCGCAACGCGCGTCCATCGCCCGAGCGCTCGACCACGAGACCGCGGCTCAGCACCCAGACCCAGTCCCCGCTCACCGTCTTGATGCGGTGCTCGATGCGATACAGGGGCCGCAGGCCCTTGATGCAGTCGACCTGCGCCTGGCGCACCGCGTCGACGTCGTCCGGGTGCACCATCGGTGCCATCTCGTCGAGCGTGAGGTAACGCTCGCCCGGTTCGTCGCCGGTCATCCGCGCCAGCGCCGCATCCAGATACATGGTGCCGCGCCTGGCGTCCCACTCCCAGATCGAGATGGCCGAAGACTGCATCGCCAGATCGAGCCGCTCCTTGGTCTGCCGCAATGCCGCCTCGGCCACCTTGCGCTCGTTGATGTCGGCCATGCCGATGATGGTTCCTGCAAGCGGATCGGCCGGATCAATGGCCCGGCTGTCGGTATGAATCCAGAATACGGTGCCATCCTTCTTGCGCAGCTGGTATTCGGCGGAATAATTCTGCCCGTCGGCCAAACGCGCATAGGCGGCGGCGCCGACCCTATCGAAATCCTCGTCCGACTGGAACCAGATGCGCGTCGACTGTCCTTGTATCTCTTCCGGCCTGTAGCCGTACATCTCCGCAAGGCGCCGGTTGCATTTCACGATCCTGCGCTGGCTGACAAAGGCGATTCCGACGGCTGCAGTGTCGAAAATCAACTGCTGCTCGGCCAGCGCCGCGGTCAGGGATTTTTCGGCGACCTGCAACTTTTGCAGCAGCAGCGCGTTTTCGTGGCCATAAGCCAGGGTTTCCATCAAGGCGTAATGGTTGGACAGATACAGGCCCAGCAGTACGGTCGCAAAGACCAGCATCAGCAGGGCGGTAGAGGTATTGAGTCCGCCGCCAAAGGTCAACAGCATCGCCACCATCGGCGCAAGTATCGGCAGGATGAAACTGGTGAATGCCTTGGGGCTGGGCGCAAGCGAGGGCGGCAGGCCCATGGCAATGCTGCTGACGAGGAATGTGACCGTGAGTTCCTGCAGCGTAGTCGGCGTATGGCCGATCAGCATCAGCGCCAGACCCCAGCCGGCACCGACCAGCGCGCTGGCGAGACAAAAATAGTTTTCCCACTGCGCCGCGTCGTCCGCCGCAGGCTGCCTGCGGCGATAGATCCGCGCCATCGCGTAGCGCACCGCGCTCGCCGCGCCGAGCCAGACAAACCAGCCCCCGATCAGGCTGGCCCCGATGACGCCCCACAAAGCGAATGCGGTGATGCCGGCGGCGATGAGAATGATCGGGACATCGGTACCGGACAGCCGGTACAGCATGGAGACGCGCTCCGGCAGGTACTCGACCGAAGACATGGTGGCCAGCCGGCTGCGCAACCTCGTTAGCATCGTCACCCTGGATCCTCTGTCGTCTGCACCGGCGCGAATCCGCCCGCAGAAATTGTCTGGAGAAAATATTCTACTACCATTCGCGCGCTTCACTCCGGGTCCCGCAGCGACGGCGATCGCCCGCCGTTGCGGTACAATCCCCGTCCCAACGCTCCCTCAGGATAGGCATGAGCCACCGCCTCACAAAGATCTATACTCGAACCGGCGACACTGGCGAGACCGGCCTCGGCGACGGCACGCGCGTGCCCAAGGACAGCCGGCGCGTGCATGCGCTGGGCGAGGTCGATGAGTTGAATTCAGCAATCGGTCTGCTGCTCGCCGAGGAACTGCCCGCCGACGTGCGCGCGGCGCTGTCCGGAATTCAGCATGATTTGTTCGACCTGGGCGGCGAAGTCTGCATTCCGGGACATGCCTGCATGGGCGAAAGCCAGGTCAGCCGCCTGGAAGCGCTGCTGGATGGTTATAACCGGGACCTGTCCCCGCTCAAGGAATTCATACTGCCCGGCGGCTCGCGCGCCGCGAGCCTGGCCCACCTGGCGCGCACCGTCTGCCGCCGCGCCGAGCGTGCGTTGGTGTCGCTCGCGCGTGCCGAGCCGGTCGGGGCAACGGCGCGGAAATATCTGAATCGTTTGTCCGATCTGCTGTTCGTCCTCGGCCGGGTGCTGAACCGGGCCGGGGGCGGCAGCGACGTACTGTGGCAGCGGGAGAAAACCGGCGAAAAAACAAAAAGCAGCGGCAAGAAGTAGAACCGGGGCCCGGGTTCGCCCCGCTCCTTGCGCTACTCCACCTTCGCCCCGGACTCCTTGACCACCTTGGCGTACTTGGCCGCTTCGACGCGAATGAAAGCGGCGAAACGCTCGGGCGTGTTGTTGGCCGGCGGCACGGCACCCATTTTCTCCAGGCGCTCGCGCATGTCTTTCGTGTCCAGCGCGCGCACGATCTCGGCATTGAGCCCCGCCACGATGCCGGGCGGGGTTCCCGCGGGGACCATTATGCCGAACCAGGTGGTGAGATCGAAACCGGGCAGTCCCGACTCGGCGATGGTCGGCAGCTCAGGTACGGCGGGCGAGCGCGCGAGCGTGGTCACCGCGAGCGCGCGCAGCCTGCCCGCCCTGACGTTGGGCAGCGCATTGGCCAGGTTGTCGAACATCAGCTGCACCTGCCCGGAAAGCAAATCGGCCATCGCGGGGGCAGCACCCTTATAGGGAATGTGCACCATTTTCACCCCGGCCATGGTGTTGAACAATTCTCCCGCCAGATGCCCGGTCGAGCCGGTGGAGCCGGAACCGAAATTCAGGGTACCGGGATTGGAGCGGGCAAGTTCGATCAACTCCTTCACGCTCTTGGCCGGAATGGCTGGATTCACCACCAGGATATTCGGTACCTGCACCACCAACGCCACCGGAGTGAAGTCCTTCACCGGGTCATAGGGTATCTTGGCATACAAGGTCGGATTTATCGCGTGCGTGGCGACCGCTCCCATCAGCAGCGTATAGCCATCGGCCGGACTCTTCGCCACCAGATCCGCCCCGATATTGCCCCCGGCTCCGGCGCGGTTGTCCACCACCACCGGCTGGCCCCACGCCTCGGTGAGCTTTTGCGCGACGGCACGGGCTGCAATATCCACCGAACCGCCGGGCGGATACGGCACGACGAAGCGGATGGCCTTCGACGGATAGCCCTGGGCGACAGCGTTCCCGCCGCAAAGCACCGAAGCGGGCGCCAGAAAAAGCGCCAGCGTCAAACCGATCAATCGTTTCAAACTCTTCTCCTTCGAACAAAAGAACAGAGGACACAAGCCTCTGCGTCCTTCGCGCCGGGATACACCTCCGCACCCTACGCTATTCCTGGAACGCCACCTCGCGCGTATTGCGCACGGCCGGCGCCAGCGTGATCAGCAGCAGCGCGATGGCGACGCCGAGCAGCACGCCGCTGATCGGCTTGGTGAAGAACACGGTCGCGTCGCCGCGCGAGAGCAGCATCGCCCGGCGCAGGTTCTCTTCCATCAGCGGCCCGAGGATGAAGCCCAGGATCAACGGCGCCGGCTCGCATTCGAGCTTGACGAAGACGTAACCGAGCAGGCCAAAGAGCGCGGCCAGCATCACATCGAAGGGCTGGTTGGACAGGCTGTAGACGCCGACGCAGATGAACAGCAGGATAGACGGATACAGCAGCCGGTAGGGCACGGTCAGCAGCTTCACCCACATGCCTATCAAGGGCAGGTTCAGGATCACCAGCATCAGGTTGCCGATCCACATGCTGGCGATCATGCCCCAGAACATTTCCGGCCTTTCGGTCATCACCTGCGGCCCGGGGGCGATGCCCTGAATCATCATCGCGCCTATCATCAGCGCCATCACCGGATTGGACGGAATGCCCAGGGTGAGCAGGGGAATGAAGGAAGTCTGCGCACCGGCGTTGTTGGCTGATTCCGGCGCCGCGACGCCGCGGATTTCCCCCTTGCCGAAATTGGACGGATCGCCGATTTTCTTTTCCAGGGTATAGGCGGCGAACGAGGACAGCAGCGCCCCGCCGCCGGGCAGGATGCCAAGCATGGAGCCGATGGCGGTGCCGCGCAGAATCGCGCTCGAACTGCTCTTGAGGTCTTTCCAGCTCGGCATCAGGCCCGTGATCTTGTTGACGAACACCTCGCGGCTCTCGCCCTGTTCGAGATTGGTGATGATCTCGGCAAAGCCGAACACCCCCATGGCGACGATGACAAAACCGATGCCGTCTGAGAGTTCGGGCAGGCCGAAGGAGAAACGCGCGACGCCGGAATTAACGTCGGTGCCTATCAGTCCCAGCAGCAAGCCCAGCAGCGTCATGGCGATCGCCTTGATCAGCGAGCCGTGCGCGAGTACCGTGGCGCCGACCAGACCCAGGATCATCAGCGAGAAATACTCGGCCGGGCCGAATTTCAAGGCCACCTCCGCCAGCGGCGGCGCGAACAGCGCGATAAACACGGTGGCGACGCTGCCGGCGAAGAAGGAGCCGAGGGCGGCGATCGCCAGCGCCGGGCCGGCGCGGCCCTGGCGCGCCATCTGGTAGCCGTCGATGCAGGTAATCACCGAGGACGCCTCACCCGGCAGATTGACCAGGATAGACGTGGTCGAACCGCCGTACTGCGCGCCGTAGTAAATGCCGGCAAGCATGATCAGCGCCGAAATCGGCGACAGGCTGAAAGTCACCGGCAGCAGCATCGCAATGGTGGCCAGAGGCCCGATGCCGGGCAGCACCCCGATCAGCGTCCCGAGCAGCACGCCGATAAAGCAGTACATCAGGTTTTGCAGGCTCAGCGCGACGCCAAAACCGATACTCAGATTGTGGATCAGGTCACCCATGCCTATTCTCCCGGCCACAGGTTAAACGGAAGCCCGAGCCCCTTGACAAAGACCAGCACCCCGAAGAGCACCAGCACCACGGTCAGAATCACGATTTCCTTGTTGCGGAAATCGTGCCCTGCGAGCGCGCTCGACACGATCAGCAACACGGTCGAGAGCACCAGGCCCAGCGGCTTGAGCGCGTAGCCGAAGATCACCACCGCGAGCAGGATCAGGAACATCGCGCGCGGCCCGAATGCACCGATGAAGAGGGCCAGCGCCAACCCGGCGAGCGCAAACTCGGCCAGCGGCGCACCTTTGAGCAGACTATCGCTGAAGTAGGTCGCCCCGCCGACCACCAAAGCGCCGATCAGCAGCGGCAGCCGGAAGGTGAATACCTTGAACGGGTTATCGAGCTTCGATACGAAGGAGCGGAAGACAATGACGGCCCCCAGGATTGCAAGCAGCCCGCCCAGCACCGTGGGAAAGTAGGCCGGCCCCATGCGCACCGCCGAGCCCATGGGATAGTTTTGCGCGACCAGCATGAAACCCAGTCCGAAGCCGATGAACATCAGCCCGGCCCAAAAATCCCTGCCGTTTCTTATATGCATTACCTCCTCCCCCGATCCGCATCGCCGGCCATTCTGCCACATTCGAGGCGCAGTCGCGTGAGGGTTTGCCTGCGCCGCCAGGACTTGCCCCTGCTTCAGCCGGCGCTTTTGTCCATCAGGCTTATCAGCTTGACGCTGGTCTGGCGCAGGCGCTGCGACAGCATCAGCACCAGTTCCATCAGGATTTTCGCCCCCAGTATCGGCTGTTCCAGAATGATGCGCGCCAGGTTCTCGCGCGACAGCACCGCAATCACGCAGGGCTCGGCGGCGATGCAGGTCGCGAAGCGCGGCTCGCCGTCTATCATGGACATTTCCCCCAGCGTTTTTCCGGCATCGACCGTGGCGATGAGTTTGGGCGTGTTCCAGCGGTCCTGCTTGAATATTTCCACGCTCCCTTCGATCATCAACAGCATGAAATCCCCCTGTTCGCCTTCGTGGATGATTTCCTGGCCCGGTCCTGAGCGATAGGCGTCCATGAAGTGACTCATCAGCCGGATTTCCGCCAAGTTGAAGTTCTCGAACAAGGGTGAATAGCTGATCATGCGATGCATCTTCCCGGCGAACTGGGTCGCATCGCCCAGGTACTCCAGGTGCGCCAGGTGATCGCGTCCGGTGTTTTCAGCCATAGGGTCTTGGTCCGAGATTGACGGATCGGGCGGCTCCGGGGAGGCACCGCCAGCGAACCCGGCGTGCGCAGATTATGCCGAAACCGGGGGCCAAGCTCAAATCGACGCTCCCCTCACCAGATCAGCCATAGCGTGACCCCCAGCCACAGCGCGCCGACGCCGAGCATGTGCGCGTCGCTGAGGAGCGTCCATGCGGCATCCTCGCCGTTGTAGCGGTGCACCAGAAAAATATAACGAAAAATGCCGTACAGCACAAACGGCAGGGTATAGATCAGCTGGTCGGTGTGGTGCAGCGCAATGGTGTCCGGACTGACGGTATACAGGCTGTAGCTGACGATGACGCCGGCGGCGCTGATCGCCATCATGGTGTCGAGCAGGGCCGGACTGTAATCACCCAGCACCGCACGCTGGATGGCGCCCTCGGGGCCCCCGCCGCCCCCCGCCAGCAGTTCCCCACGACGCTTGGCAAGGCCGAGGAAGACGGTCAGTTGCAGGCTGCACAGCAGCAGCCAGTACGAGGGAACGATATCCACCCCCCAGGTACCGGCGAAAATGCGCAGCATGAAACCGGCGGCGATCATGAACACGTCGAGAATGACGATGTCCTTCAGGCCGGCGCTGTAGGCCAGATTGAGCACCAGGTAGGCAAGAAGGATGGCCACCACGACAGCGGAGGCCATGGCGCCCAAGGCCAGACCCGCCGTCGCGCAGACGAATGCGAGCGCATACGCCTGACCCAGGCTCACGGCGCCGCTGGCCAACGGCCGCTTGCGCTTCAGCGGATGGGCGCGGTCCGCCTCGCGGTCGAAAACGTCGTTGAGTATGTAGACGCAACTCGACAGCAGGCAGAATCCGGCCGCGGCAAGCAGCACGCTGCCTCTGAGCTCCCAATCGTCGCTGACATTGCTGAACAGCAATCCGATGAAGACAAAGCCGTTCTTGACCCACTGGTGCGGGCGCAACAGCCTGAACAGCGCCATCGGTGACGCCGCGACCTTACCGGGCGGGACAGGGTTCATCGGGGAAATAGCGTTCGCAAAAGTAGCAATGGCCCAGCGGAAGGTAGGAAGGGATTCTATAGTAACGCTCGCGCAGCGGGCGCAGCACCCCATCACGGTATTTCGGATAGTCGAAACCCTGGCCGAGCACCAGAAAAAAGCTGGCCCCGTGCAGATCGAACCGGCGCAGTTCCACTGCGGCGAAGTAGGGCGCGTAATCGGCCGGATTGGGCGGGTTCTTGCGCAACACCAGGATATTCTTGCCCTGCAGCGCCCTGAAATCGGTAAGGATGTCGTCGTGGCGCGCATGCGAGGAGGCGGTGCCAAACACGAAAAAATACCTGCCCGAGGCATAGGACGCCGTCACCGCCGGCGAAAATCCGTCGGCGGAGAATTCGTACTTGTCTGCATAGGGCTCGAGCCGCTGCAGCAGCTCGGCGGTCTTGACGTGAAACACGATGCCGTCGTAGAGCCGGCTGCCCCTCCATGTCTCGATCGGCAGCCGGCTGGCGCCCGCGATCGCCGCCACGTGAATCGCGGAGAACGCAACCAGATAGACGACCGACTTCTTCAGCTGCGCGGCGCTGAGCATGAGCGCTGCGGCGATGAAGAAAAACGGCACGAATGACAGCAGCCAGTGCAGGCCGATCTGCTTCACCGGCGCGAGCAGTGCGAATACGGCGAGCGGCGCCACCCAGGCCAGCACGAAAAAGCGCGCGCCCGGTTCGGCGAATTTCTGCCGCAAGGCCGCGCCGCCGCGCCCGAACTGGTAGAGCGCGACCGGCGACAGCATGTACGCGAGGCTTAACAGATACAGCACCGGGGTGCGCAGCGACCAGCCGGCGTCATCGTGGCGATTGTAGACATTGAACATCAGGTTGGCCCAGCAGTGGTTGTAGTTCCACCAGGCGTTGAGCGCTGCGAACGGCAGCACCAGCGCAAAAGCGGTCGCCAGGCCGCGCCAGTCGCGCCGGCCGGCCGGCTGGCTCAGCACGAAGGCGAGATAGGCAAGCCCCAGTAGGACCGCAAAATATTTCGACAGGAACGCGAGGCCCAGCATCGCGCCGGAAGCCGCATACAGCCACTGCGATCCGCGCCGCAGAGCCGCGGCGAAGCACAGGGCCGACAGAAAGGAGGACAGCACCAGCGGCGTATCGGTGGTGATGAGCACGTTCCAGACGTTCACCGGGAGCAGCAGGAAACAGAGTGCTGCGAGGTAAGCCTTGCTTTCGTCCGTCGGGCGCAAGTAGCGCAACATCGCGAGCGCGATCAGCGCGGGCAGCAATATTGCCGGCAGGCGCAGCACCCATTCGTCCCTGGACAGCTGCAGCAGCAGCGCGAGGATCCAGCCGACCATGGGGGGATGATCGTAGAAACCGTAGTCGGGATGAACTCCCCAGTAGATGAAGTAGGCCTCGTCCCCGGTCATCGGCAGCGCCATGGCGAGCCAAAACTTGAATGCCAGGGTCAGCGCCAGCGCGAGGTAGAAAGCCGTGCGCAGATTCACCGCGGCCTGCCCGGACGAAGTTTGCATGGACGCGATTATAAGTGCTGTCGGCTTACGCGGCCCGCGCGGGCCAAAGGGGCGACGGATGCGCGGCGCTATTCCTCCGCCTCACGCACCAGCCGGCGCTCGCGCACCGCTTCGGCCAGGCGCTCGAGCAGCTTGACGCTGTCGTCCCAGCCGATGCACGGATCGGTGACGGATACGCCGTAGGCGAGCGGCTTGCCCGGCACCAGGTCCTGCCGCCCGGGGTGCAGGTGCGATTCGGCCATCACGCCGATAATGCGGTCGTCGCCCGCGCCAATCTGGCCCGCCACGTCGGCGCACACTGCCATCTGGCGCTGATAGTCCTTGGCGCTGTTGGCGTGGGAAAAATCGATCATCAGGCGCTGCGCCAGCCCTGCCGCAGCCAGCTGCCCGGTGGCCGCGGCCACGCTCGCCGCATCATAGTTGGGCGCGGGCCCGCCGCGCAGGATCACATGGCAGTCCTCGTTGCCGTTGGTGGAGACGATGGCCGAGTGCCCCCCCTTGGTGACGGACAGGAAATGGTGCGGCTGGCGCGCGGTTTTGATCGCGTCCACCGCAATCCGGATATTGCCGTCGGTGCCGTTCTTGAACCCGACCGAACAGGACAAACCGGACGAGAGCTCGCGATGCACCTGTGATTCGGTAGTGCGCGCCCCGATCGCCCCCCAGCTCACCAGGTCGGCGATGTACTGCGGCGTGATCATGTCGAGGTACTCCACCCCGGCCGGCACGCCCAGTTCGTTGATTTCGAGCAGCACGCTGCGCGCGAGGCGCAGACCCTCGTTGATCTGGAAGCTGCCGTCCAGGCGCGGATCGTTGATGAGGCCTTTCCAGCCCACGGTGGTGCGCGGCTTTTCGAAATAGACTCGCATCACAATGAGCAGTTCGGCTGCGTGCCTGCTCTTTTCCTGCATCAGGCGCCGCGCGTATTCCAGCGCCGATTGGGGGTCATGGATCGAGCACGGCCCGATGATCACCAGCAGGCGGTCGTCCGCAGCGTGCAGTATGCCGTGGATGCCCTGGCGCGCCTCATAGGTAACCCGCTCCGCGGCTTCAGACGCGGGAAACTCGCGAATTACGTGCGAGGGCGGTGCGAGTTCCTTGATTTCGCGGATGCGAACATCGTCAACCTTGTGGGTCATGATTTCTCCTGGAGAGCGGTAAGCCCGCGCCCTGTCGCGGGTGGCGGTTCGCGTTGGCGTGGCGGTCTGGCGTGCAATGGCGGTCATGGTTTGGTCTCGTGCAAAAAAAAACGCCAGGCTCTCGGGCACTGGCGGTTTTTCGGGATGTTTGGGCGCGTACCTAGCTCAATCCCTCCGCCAGCGGCTGGGGAAAGCATAAAAATGGAACCAGAAAACGCACGCGCGATTCATGTCGAATATCTCCAGTGCGGATTCAAACACGATTCCTGTCGGCTTGGCAAGCACTACTCACCACGGATCGCGGCCGCGGTTACAGTTTTTGCTGCACCCATGCCTGCACCGAGGCGAGCGCTGCGGGCAGCTTGGCCGCGTCCGTGCCGCCCGCCTGGGCCATGTCCGCGCGTCCGCCGCCCTTGCCACCAACCTGCCGCGCGACGAAATTCACCAGCTCCCCGGCTTTGACTTTCGCCGTCAGGTCGGCGGTGACGCCGGCGATCAGGCTCACCTTGCCGCCCTCGGCCGAGGCCAGGACCAGCGCCGCCGACTTCAGTTTGTCCTTCAGCTTGTCCAGGGTCTCGCGCAGGGCTTTGGCATCGGCGCCCTCGAGCGCCACGGCGAGCACCTTTACCCCTTTCACCTCGACCGCCCGCTGCGCCAGGTCGTCGCCCTGCGCCGCGGCGACTTTCGATTTCAGGCGCGCAAGCTCTTTCTCCAGCGCTCGCGCGCTGTCGACCAGTTGCGTGATCTTCTGGCCGAGTTCCTGCGGCTGCGCCTTCAGCAGGCCTGCCGCTTCGGACAGGCGCGCGTCCTGCGCCTGAACGTAAGCGAGGGCCCCATCGGCGGTGACCGCCTCGACCCGGCGTATGCCCGCTGCCACGCCCGACTCGGACACGATTTTGAAAAAACCGATTTCACCGGTGCGGCGCATGTGGGTGCCGCCACACAACTCGGTGGAAAACTCACCCATGCCGATGACGCGCACCTCGTCGCCGTATTTTTCGCCGAACAGCGCCATCGCGCCGGCCTTGATCGCGTCGTCGTATTTCATCACCCGCACCGAGACCTCGCTGTTGCGGCGCACTTCGTGATTTACCAGTTCCTCTACCTGGCGCAACTGCGCATCGTTCATCGGTTCGTTGTGGGAAAAGTCGAAGCGCGTGCGCTGATCATCGACGAGCGAACCTTTTTGCTGTACGTGGCCGCCGAGCACCTTGCGCAGCGCCGCGTGCATCAGGTGCGTGGCCGAGTGGTTCCGGGCCGCGCTCGCGCGCGCCGCACTGTCCACCGCTGCCATGACGCGGTCGCCGACGCGCAGGTGCCCGGTCTTGAGTTCGCCCTTGTGGCCGAACACCTCGGCCTGGATTTTCTGCGTGTCCTCTACGGCGAAGCTGCCGTTCTCTCCGGCGAGTTCCCCCCGGTCGCCCACCTGGCCGCCAGACTCGGCATAGAACGGCGTGCGGTCGAGCAACACCACCGCCGCCTCGCCGGCCGCGATCTCCTCGACCGACGCCCCCTCGCGGTACAGCGCCGCCACCGTGCCCTCGAGTGTGAGGCTGTCGTAGCCGTGGAACTCCGTCGGCCGGCCGGAATATTCCACGCCGGCAGACACGGTGAACTTGGATGCGGCGCGGGCGCGCTCGCGCTGGCGCTGCATCGCCGCCTCGAATCCGGCGTAATCGACGCGCACGTCGCGCTCGCGCGCGATATCCGCGGTGAGATCGACGGGAAAGCCGAAGGTGTCGTAGAGCTGGAACACGGTCTCGCCATCGAGCATCTTGTCCTCGCGCGTGAGCGCGCCTTCGAGCACTTTCATGCCGTGCTCCAGGGTCTCGGCGAAACGCGCCTCTTCGGTCTTCAGCACCCGGGTGACGCGCTCCTTCGCCTTGTGCAGTTCCGGAAAAGCCTCGCCCATGACGCGCGCCAGATCCTCGACCAGGCGGTGGAAAAAGGGTTCGGTCTGGCCGAGCTTGTAACCGTGGCGGATGGCGCGCCGGATGATGCGCCGGAGCACGTAGCCGCGGCCTTCGTTGCCCGGAATCACGCCGTCGACGATCAGGAAGGAAGTCGCGCGAATGTGGTCAGCGATCACCTTGAGCGAATTGCTCGCGAGGTCCTTGACATGGGTCTCGCGCGCCGCCGCCTTGATCAGATCCTGGAACAGGTCGATTTCGTAGTTGGAATGCACGCCCTGCAGCACCGCGGCGATGCGCTCCAGTCCCATGCCGGTGTCCACCGAGGGCTTGGGCAGGGGATGCAGCGTGCCTGCATCATCGCGGTCGTACTGCATGAATACCAGGTTCCAGATTTCGATATAGCGGTCGCCGTCGCCCTCGGGTGAACCAGGCGGCCCGCCGGCGATGCCCGGGCCGTGATCGTAGAATATCTCGCTGCACGGCCCGCACGGGCCGGTTTCCCCCATCTGCCAGAAATTGTCCGAACCGCCGCCGGGCTTGTCGCCGATGCGCGCGATGCGCTCCCTGGGCACCTTGATGTCGTCGGCCCAGACGGCATAGGCCTCATCGTCGGTATAGTAGACCGTCACCCACAGCTTTTCCCTGGGCAGCTTGTATACGCCGGTGAGCAGATCCCAGGCGTAGTGGATGGCGTCGCGCTTGAAATAGTCGCCGAAGGAAAAATTGCCCAGCATCTCGAAGAAGGTGTGGTGGCGCGCGGTATAGCCGACGTTCTCCAGGTCGTTGTGCTTGCCGCCGGCGCGCACGCTTCTCTGCGAAGTGGTGGCGCGCGTGTAGGGACGGGGCTCCTTGCCGAGGAACACATCCTTGAACTGAACCATGCCCGAATTGGTAAATAGCAGGGTCGGGTCGTTGCCCGGCACCAGCGGACTGGAGGCCACGACGGCATGCCCGCGCTGGGCGAAAAATTCGAGGAATTTGCTGCGGATTTCGGCTGATTTCATAGTTTCGCTTCGGGCCGGACGCCTGACACCGGCCAGTCCAGCAGTCCTGGGGTAAAAGTTTGAATTTTCGCCCGAATCCGGCGCGCATGCAAATCCAAACTAAGTCAGGCTGACCCCGAGGAGCTTGCCGATGGCGTAGGTGAGCGCGCCCGCCGCAGCACCGATGGCGAGCATGCGCAGGCCGTCGCGCACGGCACTTCGGCCGGTGAACAGGCTGATGACGGCGCCAACGCCAAACAGTGCCACGCCCGTGAAAGCGATGGAAACCGGCAGCGCCAGGGCGCCGCCCAGCGCGAGGAACGGAAGCAACGGTATCAACGCGCCCGCGGCGAACGAAACAAAGGAAAAGATCGCGACGCCCCAAGGTGAGCCGAGATCTTCCGGATTCAGCCCTAGCTCTTCGCGCGCCAGCGTATCGAGCGCCTTGGTCGGATCGGCGATAAGGGCCCTGGCCAGCCTTTGCGCGTCCTCGCGCGGCAAGCCGCGCGCGGCGTAGATGAGCGCAAGTTCCTCGGCTTCCTCCTCCGGATACCGCGCCAGTTCCTCGCGCTCCAGGCCGATCTGATGCTCGAACATTTCCCGCTGCGAACGCACCGAAACGTATTCGCCTGCCGCCATCGAAAACGCGCCGGCCAGAAGGCCGGCCACGCCCGAGAGCAAAATGATGGAGTTGTTGGCCGACGCGCCGGCCACGCCCAGGATCAGACTCGCGTTCGACACCAGGCCGTCGTTGACGCCGAATACCGCGGCACGCAGATTGCCGCCGCCGCTGACACCGCGGTGGCGCTTGCCCACCTCTTCCAGGGTGGTCGGCAGCGGATGGCCCGGCGCAGCGTGCGAATAGACCGACAAGCCGCGCACTTTCATCGCCACCAACACCGAGCGCAACGGGCGCGGTCCGTAACGGCGCACCAGCGTCGCAACCATGCGCGCGCGCAGGTCGGGCGCATACTCGGGCACGATGGCCCCGGCCTGCCGCGCCCAGATCCCCGCCTGGTTCTCGGCTTCGGCGGCGAGCCCGCTGAACAGTTGCGCGCGCGGCGTCCCGGCTTCGGCTTCGGCCATGACGCGGTAAAGGTAAGCCGAGCGCTTCTCCTCGTGCCAGCCCTCCTGGGGATGCTCGCTATCGGACATCAGTCTGCGTCCCCGGCTTTGAGCACCTGGCGCACGGCCTCGGCGGAAAATCCGCGCCCGGCGAGAAAGCGCATCTGCCGGCCGCGCTCGGCGGCGTCTCGCGGCAACGCGCCGAATTTCCTCTGCCAGGCCGCGCGGCAGTTTTCCAGTTCCTGCGCGAGCGCCCGTTCCAGGGTCTGTTCGACAACTTCAGCCGATACGCCGCGGTTCCTGAGGTCGTACTCTATCTTGCGGCTTCCGAATTTGCGCAGCAGCGTATTCGCGCGGGACTCGGCGAAGCGCGCCTCCGACAGCCAGCCGCGCGCGGCGAGCGCGTCCAGCAACCGCTCGATCTGTTCCGGGGATTCGGAGTGCGGGGTGAGTTTGCGCGTCATTTCGGCGCGAGTATGCTCCCGCCGCGCAAGCATGGCCAGTGCCCGATCGCGCAGCGGGATTTCCCTCTTCGCCATGGGTGTTGCGCGCTGGGATTACCCCGCCACGACAGACAGGGCGGCGGCCGGCTTGGCGGCCGGGTTGTTCACGCCGACGATCTCGCGTACGCGCGCCTCGATTTCGATCGCAAGTTCGGGATGCTCCTTGAGGTATTCGCGTGCGTTATCCTTGCCCTGGCCGATCTTGTCCTTGTTGTAGGCGTACCAGGCGCCGGATTTCTCGACGATGCCATGCTTCACGCCCAACTCGATGATTTCGCCCTCGCGCGAAATGCCCTCGCCGTAGAGTATGTCGAACAGGGCTTCGCGGAACGGGGGCGCCATCTTGTTCTTCACCACTTTCACCCGTGTTTCGTTGCCGATGACTTCCTCGTTCTTCTTGATCGAGCCGATGCGGCGGATGTCCAGGCGCACCGAAGCGTAGAACTTGAGCGCATTGCCGCCGGTGGTGGTCTCCGGACTGCCGAACATGACGCCGATTTTCATGCGGATCTGGTTGATGAAAATCACCAGGGTGTTGGTGCGCTTGATGTTGGAGGTGAGTTTCCGCAGCGCCTGGCTCATCAGGCGCGCCTGCAGGCCCATCTGCGGCTCGCCCATCTCGCCCTCGATCTCGGCTTTGGGCGTGAGCGCGGCGACCGAATCGATGACCACGACGTCGACCGAACCGGAGCGCACCAGCATGTCGGCGATTTCGAGCGCCTGCTCGCCGGTATCGGGCTGGGAGATGAGCAGGTCCTCGACTTTCACGCCCAGCTTTTGCGCGTATTGCGGGTCGAGCGCGTTCTCGGCGTCGATGAAAGCCGCGGTGCCCCCCAGTTTCTGCATCTCTGCGATCACCTGCAGCGTCAGCGTCGTCTTGCCGGAGGATTCCGGGCCGTAGATTTCGACCACGCGGCCGCGCGGCAGCCCGCCTACGCCCAGCGCAATGTCCAGACCGAGCGAGCCGGTGGACACCACCTGCACGTCATCCTGTATCGCGTCTGAATCCATGCGCATGATGGACCCTTTGCCGAACTGCTTTTCGATCTGCGCGAGCGCGGCCGCGAGGGCCTTGGTCTTGTTGTCGTCCATGAAAATCTCCTTCGGTTTCGGTGGCTATGTATGCATCAACGGCCGCCAGCTTGGCGGCGTTGACCTGTATTTTTATACAGTTTTTGATTTAATGCAACACCCCTAAGAAAAACAAGGGTTTGAGAGTGCATCAAGGACAGGGCTACAAGGCGCGGCCGGCGCGGATCACGCCCACGCCCAGGCCTTCGATGACGACTTCCTCACGCCTGGTGTCGACAATAATAGGCTCGAACTCGGGATTCTCGGGGAGCAGCTCGATGATCGCGCCGCGGCGGCGCAGCCGCTTCACCGTGACCTCGTCGTTGAACCGCGCGACCACGACCTGCCCGGCGCGTGCTTCGCTGGTCTTGTGCACGGCGAGCAGGTCGCCGTCGTGGATGCCGGCATCGCGCATGCTCATGCCGCGCACCTTGAGCAGATAGTCGGCGCGCGGATGAAACAGCGCCGGATCGATCTGGTAATGCGCCTGGATGTGCTCCTCGGCCAGGATGGGCGAGCCGGCGGCGACGCGCCCGATGAGCGGAATGCCGCCGCCGTCCTTCAGGCGGATGCCGCGCGCCGAGCCTTTGACGATCTCGATCGCGCCCTTGCGCTCGAGCATGCGCAAATGTTCCTCGGCCGCGTTAGGCGAGCTGTAGTCCATGGCCTCGGCGATCTCGGCGCGGGTGGGCGGGAGGCCGGTGGTTTCGATCGCCTGGCGGATCAGCGTCAGGATTTCCTGTTGTTTGGCGGTCAGCGCTTCCATGGGCGCACCTCGCGTTGCTGCGAAGCCTGTATCTTTATACAGTTTCAAGCAGCCGTCAAGCGCCCCCTTCCCGCTTCCCGTTCTCAGCCGGCCGCGACGGCCAGTCGCACCGGTATGCGGCGCGAGCCGAACGCCTTGTCGAAGTGCTGGTAGCGGCCGGCGACGGCGCCGCCGCAGGCGAGGCAGCGGCCGTCGTCGCCGACGCGGTAATTGAGGATTTCGTAGCCGTCGCGCACGATTACTGCGCCGGCGCAGTGCGGGCAGTAGGTGGTGCCGCCTTCAATGTCGTACACGTTGCCGGTGTAGACGTAATGCAGCCCATGTCCGAGCGCAAGCGTGCGCGCCCGCTTCAGCGTGGCCGTCGGCGTCGCCGGCAAATCGGTCATCTTCCAGTCCGGGTGGAAGGCGGAGAAATGCAGCGGCACGTCCGGCCCCAGTTCCCGCGCGATCCAGCCGCACATCGCCTCGAGCTCGGCATCGCTATCGTTCTTTCCCGGAATCAGCAGCGTGGTGATCTCGAGCCACACCCCGGTCTGGTGCTTCAAATATTTCAGTGTATCCAGCACCGGCGCCAGGTGGGCGCCGCAGAGCTTGACGTAGAATTCGTCGGTGAACGCTTTGAGGTCGACATTGGCCGCGTCCATCTTGGCGTAGAACTCGCGCCGCGGCGCCTCGTGCATGTAACCTGCGGTCACCGCCACCGCCTGCACGCCCACGCCATGGCAGGTATCGGCCACGTCCATGGCGTATTCGGCGAATATCGCCGGATCGTTGTAGGTGAAGGCCACGCTCCTGCAGCCCAGCCGCAGCGCCGCCTGCGCGATCACTTCCGGACTGGCCGCATCGGCCAGCCTGTCCATGTCGCGCGACTTGGAGATGTCCCAGTTCTGGCAGAACTTGCACGCGAGGTTGCAGCCGGCGGTGCCGAAGGAGAGCACGCTCGATCCCGGATAGAACTGGTTGAGCGGTTTTTTCTCGATCGGGTCGACGCAAAATCCGGACGAGCGTCCATAGGTGGTGAGCAGCATGCCATCGCCTTTGCGCATGCGCACGAAACACAGCCCGCGCTGGCCCTCGTGCAGGCGGCAATCGCGCGGGCACAGGTCGCACTGCACCCGGCCGTCCTCCGGCATGTGCCACCAGCGCGCGGGGTATTGGCTTTCAGTGACGCTCATGTCCGTACCCCTTTCCTTCCTCCTCCTTCCACTTCAGCACGCGGTAGCGCTGGATGCGGCATTTCGCCGTGCTCACGCCCGGCGCGAGCCCGGCCTTGCGTTTGAGTTCGGCCACGAACCGCTGCGGATCGGGCAGGCTTTCCCAGACCTGCGGCAGAAACGTAGCGCGTGCCTCGCCGCATTCCAGGATCAAACCGTCTTCGCCCGGCCGCAACTGGGCGATCAGGTCGGCGTGATCGGCAAAGGCGAGCAGCCTGGGCGTGGAAAGAAGCGATACCTCGACGCGCGTGTCGGCGAGTTCTTCGCGCGCGAGCGGGGGGAAGCGGGGGTCGGACAAGGCCGCGGCGCGGGCATTGTGACAAACGTCTTCACCGAGCGGCTGGTGCGCTTCCAGGCTGCCGATGCAGCCGCGCAAGCCGCCCATCCGGGTCAGCGTCACGAAGCTCGCGCGTGCCGGCTTGAGCCAGGGCTCGTCAGGCAGTCGCCTCCGCGCCGCTACGCCGAGCGCTGCCTCGATGCTGTTCCTCGCGATGCCGAGCAGCGTGCGTCCATGCGCATCACCGAAACCCGGCGCCCCGTCCCAGAACGCAAACGAGGCGTAGCCCACTACGCGAGCACGCCCTCCGGCGGTGTCGCCGGAATTGCGCAAGTCGAGCAACTCCACGTTCAACGCATGGCGCCTGGCCGCAAGCAGCAGGCCCGCGACCGGCGTCGCGCCGCAAGCCTGTTCATGGTCGATGCCGGCGGAGCAGGCGAGGATCGCCTGCGCGGTGCTGCGGTCGATCGCGCGCGCCTCTTCGTAGGGGTGGTAATGCGACAGATCCGAACTGATCACGATCAGGGTTTCCGCGCCCCCCCAGAGCGTTTCGATCACCTCGGCCACCTGCTCCGGGGTGGCGTCGCCCACCGCCAGCGGCACCAGACTGAATTCGCCCAGCACCCGCTGCAGGAAAGGCAGTTGCACTTCGAGCGCATGCTCCTCGGCATGCACCGCACTGCTCACGACCACCTGCGACAGGCCGGCCAGCGAACTCATCGCCTCCCGGTCGAGCGGCACCTGCCCCAGCGGCGTAACGAATGCGCTCGCTTCCGGCAACGCGAGCCCGCGCACCAGCACCCGGTGACAGGGGCCGAGCAGGACCACCCGGCGCACGATACCGCGCGCCGGACGCAGCCGGTCATAAGCCTCGGCGGCGACACCGCCGGAATAGACATAGCCGGCGTGCGGCACGATCAGCGCCTTGGGAAAGCCGGGAGCCAGGCCGCCGCCGGCGCTATGGCCAAGCAGGTCGTCGACTTCCCGGGCCAGTTCATCGGGACTGGCGGGATAGAACATGCCGGCGACGGCGGCGGGGCGAACCGGGATCATGGCTAGGACAGGAAATCCGTATGTTTCATTCTAGGCCGGCTGGGGCTCCGGTCAAGCAAGTCCTTATCCGGCCTCGAGCAGCTTCAGCACGCCCTGCAGCGCGGCGATCACCGCCTGCCTGCGCACGCTTTCGCGGTCCCCCACGAACTGTCGCGTTTCCGCGTCGAGCGCCCCGTCCTTTACCGCCCAGGCGAAGCACACTGTCCCCACCGGTTTTTCCGGCGAGCCGCCCGTCGGGCCGGCGATGCCGGTGATCGCCAGTGCCACTTGCGCGCGGCTGTGCGCCAGCGCTCCGAGCACCATTTCGCGCGCGGTCTGTTCGCTCACCGCTCCGTGCGCGGCAAGCGTGCGAGCGCTCACCCCCAGCATCTCCTGCTTGGCAGTGTCGGAATAGGTGACGAAACCGCGCTCGAACCAGTCCGAACTGCCGGCGATGGCCGTGACCGCCTGCGCCGTCCAGCCGCCGGTGCAGGACTCGGCCGCGGCGAGCATCATCCCCCGGTCGCGCAGCCTGGCACCGACGAGGGTAGCGAGCGTGGCGAGCGTGTCGGAGGACATGGCCAATCAGCCGAACAAGGCCTTGCACACTGCCATGGCCAACAGCGTATAGAAGGCCGCGAGGATGTCGTCCAACATCACCCCCAGACCGCCTTTCAGCCGGGCATCGACCTGGCGGATCGGCGGCGGCTTGACCACATCGAAGAAACGGAAGCCGAAAAACGCGAACGCCTGCCACAGCCAGGCCTCCGGCGTCAGCATCAATACCAGCTGGAAAGCGACGATCTCGTCCCAGTTCATGCCGCTGTGATCGGCCAGCCCCAAATCGCGCCCGGTGCGCGCGCAGGCCCACACGCCGAGCAGGAACATGAGCGCGACGAGCCCCAGCATCGCAAGCGGCCCGTAGGGTGCGAGTTGTTCGCTCGCGACCCAATAGACGGGAAAGCCGAGCAGCGTGCCTACCGTGCCGGGGGCAAAGGGCGACAGCCCGGTGCCGAAACCGAGCGCGATGAACCGCGCCGGGTGCGCCAGCATGAAGCCGGCGCTGGGGCGCAGGATGGCGTTAGCCGCCAAAATGGTCAAAACCTTCGCTTGCGATCGGCATGATGTTTCCGCCCGCATCGTACACCGACACCATACCGGGCTTGCCTGCAACAATGGTTCCGATTCGGGTCAGCGTCAGGCCCGGCTCGGCGAATATCGCCTCGACGCGCGCGCGCGCGTCCGGGCGGGCGGTGAACGCCAGCTCGTAATCGTCGCCGCCGGCGAGCAGGCATTCCTGCGCCAGGCGCACGTCGGAGCAGTCCGCGAGCGCGCGTGAGCGCGGCACATCGGCATGGCGCAGTTCGATCGCCACGCCGGAACGCTCGCCGATGTGCCCGAGGTCGGCCACCAGGCCGTCCGAAACATCGATGGCGCTCGTGGCCAGCCCGCGCAGCGCCAGGCCCAGTGCCACCCGGGGCGCGGGCGTGTGCAGGCGCGCAAGGCAATGCGCCAGCGCGGCATCAGGCAGGCGCGCACGCGCGTTCAGGTGGGCCAGCGCCAGCGCGGCATCGCCGGTGCAGCCCGACAGCCAGACCTCATCGCCAGCTCTGGCGCCATCGCGGCGCAAAGCCAGTTGCGACGGCACCGAGCCGATCACGGTGATGCAAAGGCTGCGCGGCCCGCGCGTGGTATCGCCGCCGATCAGTTCCACCCCGAAGGCCTCGGCCAGCGCGAAAAAACCTTGCGCGAACTGCGCCAGCCAGCGCTCGTCCGCTTCGGGCAGGGCCAGCGCAAGCGATGCGTAGCGAGGCGCGGCGCCCATCGCCGCAAGATCGGACAGATTCACCGCCAGCGCCTTGTGGCCCAAATGTGCAGCGTCGGCACCGGCGAAAAAATGCCGCCCCTCGATCAGCATGTCGGTGGATACCGCCAGCGCGGCGCCCAGCTCCGGCGCTATCAGGGCGCAGTCGTCGCCCACGCCCAGCAGCGCGCGCTTCACCGGGCGGGTGAAATAGCGGCGGATGATGTCGAATTCGGAAGGCAAGGCGCTAGGCCGCGGCCTCGCCCCCGCCGGCCTTGCGCGCCTTGACCTCGGCCGGACGCAGCTTGGCGGCGAGCTTGTCCAGCACGCCGTTGACGTACTTGTGGCCGTCGACGCCGCCGTAGGATTTCGTCAGCTCCACGGCTTCGTTGATCACCACCTTGTAGGGCACGTCGACCACGTGCGCGAGCTCGTAGGCGCCAATCAGCAATACGCCGCGTTCCACCGGCGAGAGCTCGTCCACGGGACGGTCGAGCAGGGGACTGAACGCCGCATGGAGCTCGGCGGCATCGGCGATGACGCCGTCCAACAGCAGGTCGAGATACTTCTGGTCGGCCTTGTCATAGCCCTTGAATTCGGCCAGGTGGGCGCGGATCTCGTCCGCGTGCTCCGCGGCGAGCAACCACTGGTACAGACCCTGCAACGCCAGCTCGCGCGCCTTATGCCGTGCGCTTTTCATTCCTGATTTCCCCGATCAGATTCGCCATCTCCACCGCCGCCTCGGCGCAGTCGCTGCCCTTTTGCGCGACCCGCGCGAAAGCCTGCTCCTCGGTGTCCGTGGTGAGTATGCCGTTGGCAACGGGCACGCCTGCGTCGAGCTGCACCTGACTGATGCCGGCGGCGGATTCGTTGGCGACGATCTCGAAGTGATAGGTGTCGCCGCGCACCACCGCACCCAGTGCGATCAGCGCGTCATAGTGTTCGGTGGCCGCGAGTTGTTGCAAGGCGAGCGGAACCTCCAGCGCACCGGGCACGCTTACCACGGTCACGCGGCCGGGCGCGACGCCGAGCGCAGTCAGGCGTTCCAGGCAGGCGGCGAGCAAACCGGCCCCGATAGGTTCGTTGAAACGGGCACGCACCACCCCGATGCGCAGTGCCGCCCCGTTGAGCTGCTGCCGGATCAGCCTCACTCTCCCGCCTTCGCGCCGCGCTGCGGCTGCACGTACTCGGCGACCTGCAGGCCCCAGCCGGCCATGCTGGGCATTTTGCGCGGCGTGGCCATCAGCCGCATCTTGCCCACATTCAGGTCGCGCAGGATCTGCGCGCCTATGCCGTAGGTCAGCAACTCCATTTTCGCCGCCGGCCACGGTTTCGCTTGGCTGGCGACGCGTTCGGCGAGCTGCGCCGCGTTTTCCGCGCAATTGAGCAGGACGATGACACCGCTGTCGGCTGCGCCTATCGCCGCCAGCGCCTCGTGCACGCCCCAGGAATGCGCGCCCGGCGCGGCATCGAGCAGGTCGAGCATGGACAACGGCTCGTGCACGCGCACCAGGGTGGGCGTGTCGGGATCGATCGCCCCGCGCACCAGCGCCAGGTGGGTCGCGCCGGAGAGGTTTTCCCGATACGCGAGCATGCGAAAGCTGCCGCGCGCGGTGACGATGTCGCGCTCGGCCACGCGTTCGACCAGCGACTCCGTCTGGCTGCGGAAATGAATCAGATCGGCGATGGTGCCGATCTTCAGGCCCTGCGCTTTTCCGAATTCGATCAGGTCCGGCAGCCTGGCCATGCTGCCATCGTCCTTCATGATTTCGCAGATCACCGCGGCGGGCGTGAGTCCGGCCAGCGCGGTCAGATCGCAACCGGCTTCCGTGTGCCCGGCGCGCGCGAGCACGCCGCCGGGTTCCGCCGCGATCGGAAAAATGTGCCCGGGCTGGACGACGTCCCCGGGCTTCGCCCCGCGCGCCACCGCCACTTGCACCGTGCGGGCGCGGTCGTGCGCCGAAATTCCAGTGGTAACCCCGGTTGCCGCTTCGATCGAAACGGTAAACGCCGTGTTGTGGAAGGAGCGGTTTTCCTGCGCCATCGGCGCGAGCTGCAGCGCCCGGCAACGTTCCGCCGTGAGGGTGAGGCAGATCAGGCCGCGCGCGTGCTTGGCCATGAAATTGATTTTTTCGGGCGTAACGAAATCGGCGGCGAAGACGAGATCGCCCTCGTTCTCGCGGTCTTCCTCATCCACCAGGATCACCATCTTGCCGGCTTTGATGTCGGCGATGATTTCCTCGGTGCGGCTGATGCTCATGTTCGACTGATGGTCGAACAGACGGTGAACCTGATTCATTTGCCGGGTCTCCATTGGGAACCCGCCGATTATAAGAGTTTTGGAAAATGAGGGGATATCTCCCCTCGTGCTGCCCAAAATCCAGGGGCCGGTTCGGAAACCCTGAAACGACCCCCAAGCGTGTTCCCCTGCAGCTCGCGGCGCCTTGCCTGGACTTGAGCGAGGTCAAACAAAGCGCTCATTTCCCCGGCGCCCAAGCGCGAAACGACATCCGCAGGGCCTATATTGGCAGAAGAGGAGGTCGTTTTTGAGGTCATGCTGACATGTCCACCACCCAAGCCAAAGCAGGCAATCCCGTGGCGCCGCCTGAACCCGCCGCATCCGCGCCACCCGACATCGCGCACACCCTGCAATCGACGTTCGATCCCTTCGGCATGTACGCGGCTATTTTCCAATCGCAGCAAGCCTGGGCGCAGCATCCGCAGGAGTGGCTGCACGCAATAGACCGGCTGGCCCGGGAGGCGGGCGCACTTCGGGTGCACGGCTTGCGCCGCGCCCTCGAACTGGAAGCGGAAGACTACATCCAGTCGGCCGAAGGCGACGCGCGCTTCGACGCCGGCAGTTTTTCGGTCGGCCGCAACCTGGCCACCACGCCAGGTTCGGTCGTATTGCGCAATGAACCGATCTGCCGCTCGGCGATTTTTCCCGGCTGGCCGCCCGCGCGGACGGTGCGCATTCTCGGCCGGAGAAAGGCGGCCTCAGTACTTGTATTCCGTCCCCGAGCCCACGAAGGGAGGTTTCCTGCCAACCAGCGCCTCCAGCATGACCAGTTCGACGTCGGTGTGGTTGATCACCGGGGCAAGCGCGATCATTTTTATCGGCGACTCGCCGCGTGCATGAATGTAGCGCGGCGCATCGTGATGGGTAGTGCTCACCGTCTCCCTGGCTTCGGGCATGTTTGCGGCCTGCAGGTCCACCAGGCCGTAGCAGGTGCAGACGTAGCTGCGTTCGGGCTCGGCCTCGATGTAGATGCCGGTTCCGCGGATACCTATGGTGGCGGTGGAGGTGGCAACGCGGCGCGATCCGCGGCCGAACACCGACAGCAGCTTGCCTGTCACCAGGCGCAGCGAGTCAGCCAACACCGCACCGCCCGCGGTGAGCAGCTCGCTCTTTTCTCGCATCAGGAAAGCGTCCCCGCCGATCACGAACACGGCTGAACTCCCCGGGGCGGTGGCGACGCTGTCCCCCGGTTTCAGCGCGGTCCCCAGTTTTGCCGGTCTGCCGTTGACCAGCACCTCGCCCTTGACCTGGAGCAGGCCGTTCGGGCGATCGCTCGCGGCGAGGACGCTGCGCAGCAACAGCGGCATCGCCATGCCGCCGAGCAGCGCGCGTTTCAGCCACCTGCGCCGCGCCCGCTCGAAAAGATCGCCGCCTTGTTCCATCGCCTGGTCCCCGGAGGGCGTTCTATTTTCCACGCAGCTCGCGCCGCAGGATCTTGCCTATGGGCGTCTTCGGCAGGCTGTCGCGGAATTCGACATGCCGCGGAATCTTGTAGCCCGTAAGCTCCCGCTTGCAGTGCTCGATGACGGATTCCTTGGTGAGGTTCGGATCCTTTTTCACGATCACCACCTTCACCGCCTCGCCCGACTTCTCGTCGGGCACGCCCACCGCGGCGCACTCGAGTACGCCGGCGTGCATCGCCACCACGCTTTCGATCTCGTTCGGATAGACGTTGAACCCCGACACCAGGATCATGTCCTTCTTGCGGTCGGTGATGGTGACGTAGCCCTTGGCGTTGATGTGGCCGACATCGCCGGTCTTGAGCCAGCCCTGGTGCAGCACCTTGGCGGTTTCCTCCGGCAGTTGCCAGTATCCCTTCATCACCTGCGGCCCGCGGATGCAGATCTCGCCGGTAAATTTCTCGATATCGCCCTCGCCGGTCCAGGGCGGCAGTTCCTTGAAATCGTCGTCGCGGATCGAAAACTCGGTCGAGGAAATGGGCAGCCCGATGGTGCCGTTCCAGGGCGTGCCGAGTGGATTGATGCTGGCGGCGGGCGAGGTCTCGGTAAGACCGTAGGCCTCGGTGAGGTAACGGCCGGTGACCTGCTGCCATTTTTCCGCCACCGGCTTTTGCACCGCCGCTCCGCCGCCGACCACGACCTTGAGCCCGGAAAAATCGAGGTCGCTGAAGCCGGACGTGTTCAGGAGGCCGTTGAACAGCGTGTTCACGCCGGTCAGCACCGACCATTTCCATTTCTTCAGCTCGGCGACGAACGCCGGCAAGTCGCGCGGATTGGTGATCAGCACGTTGACCACGCCCAGTTTCATGAAGTACAGGGTCGTCGTCAGGCAAAAAATGTGATACATCGGCAGCGGCGAAATCACGATTTCCTCGCCTTCCTTCAGATTGCCACCAATCCAGGCGCCCGCCTGCTCGATGTTGGCGAGGATATTGCGATGCGTGAGCATCGCCCCCTTGGACAGGCCGGTGGTGCCGCCGGTGTATTGCAGGAAGGCGATATCCTCGTGCGCCAGGCTGACGGGCGCGAGCTGCGCGCCGGCGCCGCGCGCCAGCGCCGCGCGCAAGGGCATGGCGCCGTCGATGCGCCAGTCCGGCACCATTTTCTTCACCTTCTTCACCACCAGGTTGACGATCCAGCGCTTGGGCAGCGGCAGCAGATCGCCGAGCTGGGTGGTGACGACATGCTCGACCTGGGTTTTCGCGATGACCTGCTGCAGCGTGCTGGCGAAGTTCTCGACGATGACGATGGCCTTCGCGCCGGAATCGTTCAACTGGTGCTCGAGTTCGCGCGGCGTGTAAAGCGGATTGACGTTGACCACCGTCATGCCGGCGCGCAGGATGCCGATCAGCGCCACTGGATACTGCATCAGATTGGGGCTCATGATGGCGACGCGCTCGCCCTTCTTCATCCCCGGCAGGCTCTGCAGGAATGCCGCGAAGTCGCGGCTGAGCCGGTCCAGCTCGGCATAGCTCAGGCTGCAGCCGAAATTGTTGTAGGCCGGTTTGTCGGCGAATTTGACCAGGATCTTGTCGACCAGGTCGGGAATCGAGCTATGCCGGTTGGCATCGATTTCCGGCGGAATGCCCGGCGGGTATTCTTTCAGCCAGATTTTCTCGCTCACGATCGTACCCTCCTCGGTTGCGTGAATTGACGCGTTGTTCTGAGCCCGCTTGTCCATGCAAGGTTAGCCACAAAGCGCGGCGCGCGCAACCGAGCCGACGCGCGTATCCGACCGGTCGGCACACCGAGCGCCCTGCTTTTTCTCTGCGTTCTGAACGCGGCCGGGACCCCCGACCCGGGCTCGAACCGGGCGCCTGCGGGCTGACAGGCCGTCTCGGTCGCTGAAGCAGCGCAAACGCGAACTCAACGGCACTCGCGCGCGATGCGTATGTTCATCTCCTTCTGCCGGCGCAGGTACTGATCCATCACCTTGGCCTCGGCGCCGGCCTTGATGCGCCGGTCTATGTCGCCGAGTTCGTCGGCATAATTGTCGCATTTGGCCTGATGAATGGCCTGCTCGCGCTCCTGGCGCTTAGCCGCGATTTCCTGCTTCTGTTGCGGGTCCGCCTTGGCTGCGGCAGCGGCACCACTCCTGGGACCTTCGCAGGGCCGTTCCTGGAACTGATTGCCGCAGCGATAGGTTTTCTTCTGCGCCAGCGCCGGGTCGCAGCTGCAGGCAATTGCAAGTGCCACGATCAGTCGAAACATGATTCCCTCCACACGATGAACTGAGCAGCCGGACTTCACCCGCTTCCGCGGGCGGCGAATTGAGGCACGCAATTCGCTTAAAGCATATCGTCATGGTACCGCGTCGACCGGCGCCCTTCCAGCCTGCGCGGCGCGCGCCTGCTAGGACTTCAAGGCGGCCCGCAGCAGCGCGCGCATTTCCTCGGCGCGTTGTTCACCGTAGCCGCCGCGCTCCAGGCCCAGGGGAATCGAGCGCAACGCCAGTTCGCAATACAGATGCAGCGCATCCGGTCCGAGGCGCGCAAGGTCCTCGATGTGTTTGTTCACCGTGCCCAGGTCGCCGCGCGAATAGGTCCCGGCCAGCCCGCGCGCGAGACCCAGTTGCTCAGCCGCGGTGGCCGTGCCGCGCAACAGCGGCACCAGCGCGCGCACCGCATCCTCGCGGCTCGCGCCGAAGCTCTGCCACATGTCGGTCGCCTCCTTCAACAGGGCGAAGACGAAACCCCCGGCGTAATGCGCGCTCGCGTGATAGCGCGCGCGGCAGCCAGGCGGCAGACGCAGCGCCCGGCATTGCAGCGCCGCGGCGAGTCCCTCGAGCCTTGAGAACAGCGGCTCCCCGGCCTCGATTCCTATGGTGCAGCCGGGCAATCCTGCGAGCGCGATGTCCGGATCGGCGAAGAATTGCAGGGGATGAAAGCCGCCCGTTTGTGCGCCCTGCTTCGCCGCGGAGGCGAGCGCCGCCACTTCGGTGGCACCGCTGGTATGCACCACAGCCATTCCCGGCCGCCAGACGAGGCTCGCGGCAAGCGCGTCGATCGCATCATCGGGAACGGTGAGAAAAACGAGATCCGCCGAATCGATCACCGTCTGCGCATCCACGCTCGCGACGCATCCCGGGATACGCGCCGAGAGCTGCTGCACTGACGCAAGGCTGCGGCTCGCCGCGGCAACCACACGGTGCCCGCTTTGCGCCAAGCCCCAGGCGAGGCCTTTGGCTACCCGGCCCGCGCCGATGAAGCCGATGCGAAGCGCAATATTATTCTGCCGCTGCATGTGGTTCATCTCTCACAGTGGCCGTCGCGCCGCTCTGCGCCTACGGTGCAGGACGGCGCCACCACATCAAGTTGGATCGAATTGCCCAAGCTCGATACTAACGTCCCTTCAACTGTACCAGCAGCACGCCAATCAGTGTGACCGCGCCGCCGATGAACGACAACGCACCCGGCAGTTCGCCCAGCCAGAGCCAGGCGATCGGAAAGGCAAATACCGGCACAAGATACAGGGCGCTCGAGGCCTGCGCCACCGGCAGGCGCGCCAGCGCATAAGACCAGAGCGTGAACGACAGCGCTCCGGGAAACAAGGCCAGGTACAGCAGCGCCCAGTTTGCCGGCGCCGGCGCCGGCGCCGCGGCCGGCCCCGAACTCACCGTGCGCATACCGTAGTTGAATCCAAGCTGGTAGAGCGTGCCGCATAACAAGCCGGTAAGAGCCAAAGCAGGCAAATCGGAGCGACGCGGCAGCGGCGCACGCCCCAGCATGCAGCAGGCGAGAAGCACCAGGGTGGCGAGGCAATATCGGGCCAGCGCCAGATGTCCCGGCGCATGGGCCGCGAGCGCGATGCGCGTTGCCGGAAACGAGCTTGCCCACACAAGCAGGGCCAGGGAAAGCGCCGCGAGTGCGCCCCCGTCTGACCTGATGGACACGGCCGCGCTCGCCACTATTCGCCGCGTTCTGCGGCCCTTTCCGTATCCTTGCGCGCGCGCAGCACGCGGGCGAGATCGAGCACCACCTGCGCCAGCGCGACCCGGTCCTGCTCCGTGCGCATGACCGTCGGCGCCACCGCAACTTCGATGGCGCAGGCGCGGATATCCGCGGCAGCCGCCTCGTCCACGGTGTCGATCACGAAACCGTCGATCAGCCGGTAGTACTCGAGCGCGGCGCGGCGCACCGACACTTCGTGGCCGAGTTCGCGCATCACTTTGGCCGCGGCGCCTTTCAGCGCCTTGTTGCCGACGATCGGGCTCACCGCGATCACCGGCACACCGCGCTCGCGCAGCAGCTCGCGCATGCCTTGCACCGCCAGAATCGGCTGAATCGTGTGGTAGGGGTTGGCGGGGCAGAGCACGATGGCTTCGAGATCGGGCGCGTACAAGGCTTCCAGAACTTCGTCCGGAATGCGCGCCGTGTCCGCGCCGGCATAGAGAAAGCCTTTCACCACCGGCTCGCACTCCAGTTCGGTCAGGTACTCGTGGTAACTCACGTGTCCGTCCTCGGTCACGACCAAGGTGCGCACCGGATCATTGCTCATCGGCAGCACGCGCGACTCGATGCCGAGCGTCTTGCACAAATCCAGGGTGACCTGACTGAGAGAACGCTCCGCCCGCAGCGCCTCGGTGCGCAGCAGCGGCAGCGCGAACGAGCGGTCACCGACGCGGACCCGGTGCCCCGAACCGAAACGGTGCAGCGTCTCATGCAAGGCATAGGTTTCATCCGCCGGCTCCCAGCCGGCTGCCGGACTGGCAAGCCCGGCGAGCGTGTACAGCATGGTGTCGATGTCCGGCGAGAAAGCAAGGCCGAAAACATCGTGGTCATCGCCGGTATTGACGACAACGGCGAAATCCTTGCCGCGCAGGCGCCGGAACCCGTCGGCGAGCTTCGCCCCGCCGACCTGACCAGACAACGCAACGACCGTTCCCATTAGTCCCCCACCATCGATCCCCGGATTGTAGCCGACGCGGTCAGCGGACGTGCGCACGCCGCAGACCGGCCGCCGCCCCGGGGCCGGTTGACAGCGCTACGGGAACGCCGACAGGCCGCGGAGGCCGGCGGTCGCCGACGGATTCAGGTGCGCACCAAGCAACGCGGACACGCCTACTTCGCCGGCCGGATGTCCATGGCGAGCGTGTACTGGTCGGTGCGCGCCTTGTAGCTCAGGTTCTTCTGCATGCCCCAGGTGCTGACCTCGTAGTGGATCGGGATGATGCCCAGATCGCCGATGGCGATCTCGGTCGCTTCTTGCAGCAGCAGCTCGCGTTTCTTGTCGTCGATGGTGACGATCGCCTGCTCGGTAAGCTGGTCCACGCGGGGATTGGAATAACGCCCGCGGTTGGTGTTGCCGAGGCCCAGCTCGCGGTTGTAGCTGTGCAGCAGCGCCTTCAGCGGCGAGGAGGCTTCGCCCGACTCCGCGCCCCAGCCGACCAGCATCAGGCTGAATTCGAGCTTGGTCGCGCGGGTGAAGAACACGCTCGAGGGCATGGTTTCAACCTTGGCGTCGATATTGATCCGGCGCAGCAGCTGGGCAACGGTCTGCACGATTTTGTCGTCGTTGATATAGCGGTTGTTGGGCCCGTGGATGGTCAGGCCGAAACCGGCGGGATAGCCCGCCTCGGCCATCAGCTTTCGCGCCCCCTCGGCATCGTACTTCTCCGCCTTGAGCTTCCTGCTGGTGCCGAAAAACCCGTCCGGCAGCAGCTGGCTCGCCGGCACCGCCTTGCCCTCCATCACCCGCGCCACGATGGCTTCGCGGCTGAGCGCCATCGAAATCGCCTTGCGCACGCGCAGGTCGCGCAGCGGATTGGCTTCGAGCGGACGCCCCGCGTTGTCGGTGACGAAAGGCGAGTTCTTCTCGCGCCCGGTGTCTACGTGCAGGTAGATCAGCCGGTTGGAAATGCCGCTGACGACATTGAAGCTCTTGTTTTTCTCCAGTTGCGCGGCGTCGGCCGTCGGCACGCCCTCGATGAAGCGCACGCTGCCGGACAGCAGCGCAGCCACCCGCGTCGCCGGGGTGTTGATGATCTTGAAGGTGACTTTGTCCCAGGGTTCCTTGCCGCCCCAGTATTTGTCGTTGGCGGCGAGGACGACGCGGTCGCCTTTGGCGAACTCGACGAATTTGTACGGCCCCGTGCCGATCATCGCCTTGCCCGAGTTGTAGTCCTCGGTGCCCGCCTTGTCGCCGTGCTTCTTCGAGACGATGGCGACCGCAGTGATATCGTTGGGAAAAGTGGGGGCCGGCTTGGGCGTCTTGATGTGCACCAGGTAGGGGCCTTTGATTTCGACCACCGCGTTCCGCGGCACGTAGATCGAGAACGAGGACGGGCTGTTGGGTACGCTGATTGCGCGCTGGAAGGTGAACGCCACGTCCGCCGCGGTGAAATCCGCGCCGTCGTGCCATTTCACGCCCTTCCTGAGTTGCATTTCCCAGGTCGTGTCGTCGAGCGCCTTCCAGGAAGTCGCCAGGCCCGGGACCAGTTTCTGCCGCGGGTCGTTGCGTATCAGCGTGTCGAACACGTGCTTTGCCATGCCGTTGTTCGGCGCGACGTTGTGATAGTGCGGATCCATGGAGGTGATGTCCGCGGAGAGGCCGACGTCGAGGGTGGCGGCGTAGACCGCTTGCGCCAGGACGAAAGACAACAGGGCAAGCAGGCTGTTCCGGAATGGCATGGTCGGCTCCATGTGAACGCGGGGAAATGTCCGCCTAGAATACCGAAAAGCCGCCGGAAAGCAACGCATCGCGCAAACCGGGGCCGGCACCTGGTCACCCGGGGGCAGCCTGTCCGCTATAATCGGAGCAGGCAAACCAGCCCGTCGACTGCGCCGCCAGCCCTCCCCGACAGCCGCGAGAAAGGACCTAGACATGCCGCTCAGGCGCATCCTCGTTGCAGTCACGGCCGCAATCGCGCTCAGCGTCCAGGCCGCAGAGTTGCGCATCGGCCTCGCCGCCGACGTGACCTCGCTCGATCCGCATTTCCTCAACGTCGCGCCCAACAACAACGCGGCCTGGCAGGTATTCGATGCCCTGGTGAACGTGGATGCCGATACGCGCCTCGTTCCCGGCCTCGCCCTGTCCTGGCGCGCCGTCGATCCGACCACCTGGGAATTCAAGCTGCGCAGGGGCGTCAAGTTCCACGACGGCGCGGATTTCACCGCCGAGGACGTGATTTTTTCGCTGGAACGCCCGGCGACGCTGGCCGCGAGCCCCGGGCCGTTCACCGGTTTCGTCAAGGCGATCGTCGCCAAGAAGGTCATCGACCCATGGACGCTGCAGCTGAAGACCGCCGCGCCCTACGCGATGCTGCCCCACGACCTCAGCTCGATTTTCATCGTGTCGAAGAAAGCGGCCGCAGGCGCCGCGACCGGGGATTTCGATAGCGGCAAAGCGGCGGTCGGCACCGGCCCGTACAGGCTCGTGCGCTTCGCCCGCGGCGACCGCATCGAACTCGCGCGCCACGACGCCTACTGGGCCGGAAAATCGGCGTGGGACAAAGTGACGCTGCGCATCCTGCCCGCGGATACGGCGCGCATCGCGGCGCTGCTCGCAGGCGACCTGGACGCGATCGAGAACATCCCCACCGCCGATCTCACCCGGCTCAAGGCCAACGCGAATTTCCGCCTGGAGCAGAAAGTTTCCTGGCGCACGCTGTTCCTGCACATGGACCAGTACCGCGACCATCCGCCCCACTTGAGCGACAAGTCGGGCAAGCCGCTGGCGAGAAACCCGTTCAAGGACGCGCGCGTCAGGCTGGCAATTTCCAAAGTGATCAATCGCCGCGGTATCGTCGAGCGCGTGATGGAAGGACATGCCATCGCGGCGGGCAATCTGGTCTCGCCGCCCGTGTTCGGCCACGTGGATGCGCTCAAGTCCGAGCCGTTTGATCCGGCGGCGGCGAAGAAACTGCTCGCCGAAGCCGGTTATCCCGATGGCTTCGCGCTGACGCTGCACGCGCCCAACGACCGCTACGTCAACGACGAGCAACTGGCGCAGGCGGTGGCGCAGATGCTGGCGCGGGTCGGCATCCAGACCAAAGTGGAAACCATGCCCGCGGGCGTGTATTTCGCCAAGGCGCGCGCCGGCGAATTCGCTTTCGCGCTGCTCGGCTGGGGTTCGTTCTCCGGCGATCTGGCGCTGCGCGCGCTGCTGGCCACGCCCAATTCCGATAAGGGCTATGGCGCCTGGAACTGGGGCCGCTATTCGAACCCGAAGGTGGATGCCTTGCTGGTGCAGGACTTCGGCACGCTGGACGAAGCGAAGCGGGAGGCGCTGGCGCGCGAGGCCGCAAGCCTGGCCCTCAAAGACGTGCCGGTGATACTCCTGCACCACCAGCTCGCGTCCTGGGCGATGAAGAAAGACCTCGCTTACGGCCCGCGCACCGACGAGTTCACTTTCGCCCGCGATTTCCGTTCAAGATAAGCGCAGAACTCATGCCAGTCTTCATCGTCCGGCGTCTGCTGCAAAGCGTGCTGGTGCTGTATTTCATGTCGCTGCTGGTGTTCGTCGGGGTGTATGCCATCGGCAATCCGGTGGACATCCTGATCAACCCGCAGGCCGACCAGGCCGATATCGAGCGCGCCATCGCCGCGCTCGGACTGGACAAGCCTTTGTGGGAACAGTACCTGATTTTCCTCAAGCAGGCGCTGGTGGGCGACCTGGGAAAATCCTTCTCCTACAACATACCGGCGATCCAGTTGATCCTGGAGCGCATGCCGGCCACCATGGAACTGGCGCTGGCCGCCACCGGCATCGCCGTGCTGCTCGGCATTCCGCTCGGGCTGTGGGCGGGCCTTGCGCCCGACTCCTGGCCGGGCAAGCTGATCATGACCGGCTCCATCCTGGGTTTTTCCCTGCCGACATTCTGGGTGGGCCTGATGCTGATCATGCTGTTTGCAGTCGAGCTTGGCTGGCTGCCTTCCAACGGACGCGGCCCGACCACCCTGCTCCTCGGGGTTCCGCTGAGCTTCCTCTCCTGGGAGGGCATCCGGCACCTGATCCTGCCGGCCACCAACCTGGCCCTGTTCAAGCTATCGCTGATCATCCGCCTCACGCGCGCCGGCACGCGCGAGGCGCTGCTGCAGGACTACGTCAAGTTCGCCCGCGCCAAGGGCCTCTCCAACGCGCGCGTGGTCGGAGTGCACGTGCTCAAGAACATCATGATCCCCATCGTCACCGTGATCGGCCTGGAATTCGGCTCGGTGATCGCGTTCGCCATCGTCACCGAGTCGATTTTCGCCTGGCCGGGCATGGGCAAGCTGATCATCGACTCGATCAACGTGCTCGACCGGCCGGTGATCGTCGCCTACCTGCTGATCATCGTGAGCCTGTTCATCCTGATCAACCTGGCCGTGGACATCGTCTACTCGCTGCTCGATCCGCGGGTGCGGATCAGCGAGGCGAAGGGATAGGATATGCAAAGCGAACAGACGCCCTTGCAGCGCATCGCCGCGGACTTCGCCCAGAGCCGCCAGGCGCTCGCCGGGCTGGCAATGCTTGCGCTGATCCTGGCAGTCGCCCTGTTCGCGCCGCTGATCTCGCCGCAGAACCCCTACGACCTGGCGCAGCTCGACGTGCTCGACAGCCGCCTGCCGCCGGGCGCGAAATCGGGCGACGGCCTGACCTTCTGGCTCGGCAGCGACGACCAGGGGCGCGATATCCTGTCCGGCATATTCTACGGACTGCGCATCAGCCTCGGGGTCGGCGTGGCAAGCACACTGTGCGCGGTGATCATCGGCCTGACCATGGGGCTCTGCGCCGCCTATTTCGGCGGGCGCACCGACGGCTTCATCATGCGCGTCGTCGACATCCAGTTGTCTTTTCCCGCGATCCTGATCGCCCTGATCCTGCTCGCCCTTCTGGGGCAGGGGGTTGGCAAGACGATCTTCGCGCTGATCACGGTGCAGTGGGCCTACTACGCGCGCACCGTGCGCAGCACCGCCCTGATCGAGCGCCGCAAGGAGTACATCGAAGCGGCGATGTGCCTGGCCCTGCCGCCCGCGCGCATCGTCTTTCGCCATCTGCTGCCGAATTGCCTGCCGCCGCTGATCGTCATCGCCACGGTGCAGGTGGCTGCGGCCATCGCGCTCGAGGCCACCCTGTCCTATCTCGGCATCGGCGTCCCCATCACCGAGCCCTCCCTGGGCCTCCTGATCAAGAACGGCTTCGACTACATGCTCTCGGGCAAGTACTGGATCAGTTTTTTCCCCGGCATCGCCCTCGTCCTGACCATCGTCAGCATCAACCTGGTCGCCGATCGGCTGCGCGACGTGCTCAACCCGCGGCTGCAGAAATGACCGGGCCCGCGCTGCGCGTCGAAGGCTTGCGCACGCACTTCTTCACCGGGCACGGCGTGGTGAAAGCGGTGGAAAACGTCAGCTTCTCGGTCGGCCCGGGGAAGATCCTCGGCCTGGTGGGCGAGTCCGGATCGGGCAAGTCCATGACCGGCTATTCGATCATGGGCCTCGTCGATCCGCCCGGGCGCGTGGTCGCCGGCCGCATCCTGCTGGGCGGGAAAGACCTGCGCGCGCTCGCGTCGGACGCCATGCGCAAGGTGCGCGGCGACCGCGTCGCCATGATCTTCCAGGATCCGATGATGACGCTGAACCCGGTGCTGCGCGTCGACACGCAGATGATCGAGGCGATCCAGGCGCACGCCGGCGTCAGCCGGGCGGCGGCGCTCGAGCGCGCGCGCGACGCACTCGAGCGCGTCGGCATTCCGTCGCCGCAGGAGCGCCTTGCGGCCTACCCGCACCAGTTCTCCGGCGGCATGCGCCAGCGCGTGGCGATCGCCATCGCGCTGCTGAATAAACCCGACTTGATCATCGCCGACGAGCCGACCACGGCGCTGGACGTCACCATCCAGGGGCAGATCCTGTTCGAGATGCAAAAGCTCGCGCGCGAGTCGGGCACCGCCCTCATCTGGATCACCCACGACCTGTCGGTGATCGCCGGCCTGGCCGACGACATCTGCGTCATGTACGCCGGACGCATCGTCGAACAAGGCAGCGTCGATGAGGTGCTCGATGCGCCGCTGCATCCCTATACGCACGGGCTGATCGATTCGGTGCCCAGCCGCAGCCGCAGGGGCGAGCCGCTGCGGCAGATTCCGGGCATGACGCCCTCGCTGCTCGATCTCGCCCCCGGATGCGCCTTCCGCGAGCGCTGCACCCGCGCGGACAGCGCCTGCGCCGCGGATCCCGCATCGTCCAGCCCCGCCGCCGGCAGGATGGTGCGCTGCTTCCACCCGCTGACCCAGGCGGTGGCGGCATGAGCAGGGAGCAGGGGCCCCGTTCAACGGGGATGCGACCGGCCGCGATTGCCGCCGGACGCCGACAGCGCCTCTGCCGGATTTGCAACGCCGGCACGGAGGCGGCCACATGAGCGCGCTGCTCGAACTGCGCGGCGCGTCCAAGCGCTTCGTCAAATCCCTGGATACCGCCGGCAAGATCGCCAATCTGCTCGGCGCCAACGCCAGGGAAGAAATCGTGCACGCGGTGGACGGAGTCGACCTTGCCGTGCAAACCGGGGAAGTGGTGGGCCTGGTGGGCGAATCCGGCTGCGGCAAGTCCACGCTCGGGCGCCTCGCCGTCGGCCTGCTCGCGCCAACCGCCGGCACGCGCCTGTGGCGCGGCGAAGAGATCGCGCAACTGCCCGCCGAGAGGCAGCGTGCCGTCCAGCTCAAGATTCAGATGGTTTTCCAGGACCCCTATGCCTCGCTCAATCCACGCATGCGCGTGGCCGATATCGTCGGCGAGGCGCCGCTGGTGCACGGCCTGATCGGGCAGCGCGAGCGGGAGGACTACGTGGCGCAACTGCTGTCGCGCGTCGGCCTGGACGCCTCGCTGGTGCGCCGCTTTCCGCACCAGTTCTCCGGCGGCCAGCGCGCGCGCATCGGCATCGCGCGGGCCCTGGCGGTGAAGCCCGAGTTTCTGGTATGCGACGAGGCCGTGGCGGCCCTGGATGTGTCGATCCAGGCGCAGGTGCTGAACCTGTTCATCCAGTTGCGCCGGGAGTTCAAGCTCACCTACCTGTTCATCAGCCACGACCTGGGCGTGGTGCAGCACCTCTCGGACCGCGTGGTGATCATGTACCTGGGACGCGTGGTCGAGGCCGCACCGACCGAAGAAATCTACGCCCGCGCCAACCACCCCTATACCCGGGCGCTGCTGGCCGAAGTGCCGCGGCTGGACCTGCGCCGGAAGCGTTTCGTTTCGATCAAGGGCGAAATTCCCTCGCCTCTGGACCCGCCGCCGGGCTGCCATTTCCACCCGCGCTGCCCGCACGCCATGCCGCGGTGTAGAATCGAGCAACCTCGATTGCGCGAGATCGCACCGCTGCATTTCTCCGCCTGCCATCTGAACGACGGAGCTGGAGCGTGAGCCAGGCAAACCTGCGGACCCAACGACCATGCCGACCATCAAACCCGATACCTTCGCCCTGATCGAGCGCCTGGTCGGCTTCGACACCACCAGCCGCGATTCCAACCTCGGGTTGATCGAGTGGACGCGGGATTACCTCAAGGGCTACGGCATCGCGTCGCGCCTCACCTATGATGCCGCAGGCAAGAAAGCGAATCTGTTCGCCACCGCGCCGAGCGGAAACAAGCCCGGCATCGTGCTCTCCGGCCACACCGACGTGGTCCCCGTGGACGGCCAGAACTGGGCGAGCGATCCGTTCAAGGCAACGATCCGGGACGGCAAGCTCTACGGCCGCGGCGCCTGCGACATGAAAAGCTATCTGGCCGTGGCCCTCGCAATGGCGCCGCGCTTCGCCGCGGCGAATCTCAAGGCGCCGGTCCATTTCGCGCTCTCCTACGACGAGGAAGTGGGCTGCATCGGCGCGCGCGGTCTGCTCGAGGACCTGGCGCGCAACGACATCCGCCCCGCCGGCGCGATCATCGGCGAGCCCACCAGCATGCAACCGGTCATCGCCCACAAGGGCAGGCGCGGCTACAAGTGCTGCGTGCGCGGCAGGGAGGCGCATTCGGCGCTCACGCCCCAGGGAGTCAACGCCATCGAATTCGCCGCCAGGATCGTCGTCTACATCCGCCACATGGCCGAGCGCCTGCAGGCGTGCGAGCCGCGCGACTACGGCTTCGACGTCCCGTTCACCACCATGCAGACCGGGGCGATCTCGGGCGGCACCGCGGGCAACATCGTGCCGCGCGAGTGCACCTTCCAGTTCGAGTTCCGCTGCCTGCCGGGCGCCGACCCGGACGCGCTCGAGCGCGAAATCCGGGAATACGCCGAACGCGTGATCCTGCCGGAAATGCGAAGGACCGACCCGGACACCAGCATCAGCATCGAGGCCAGCACCGACAGCCCGGGCCTGAGCACCAGCGAAAAAGACGAGATCACCCGCCTCGCCCAGTCGCTGTCGCGCAATCCATCGGCGGCCAAGGTCGCCTATGTTACCGAGGGGGGGCTGTTCCAGCAGGCGGGCATCCCCGCCATCATCTGCGGCCCCGGTTCGATCGAACAGGCGCACAAGCCGGACGAATACGTGACGCTGGATCAGGTGGCGCTGTGCGAATCGTTCATGGAACGCCTGCTCGAACAGATGTGCGCGGGCTGACGCAGCGGGCAGGGGAACTCGCAAAAAGCAACGGGACGCTCTCGGCGTCCCGTTGGTCTTGATGCAAAACAGTAAACCTTATTCCGTGGCCGCCGCTTCCGCTGCCGTCTCCGGCACGGCCGCGCGCTTGCTGAGCTTCTCGCGGATGCGCGCCGACTTGCCCGAGCGGTCGCGCAGGTAATAGAGCTTGGCGCGGCGCACGTCGCCTTTGCGTTTGACCTCGACCGAGGCGATCAGCGGCGAATAGGTCTGGAAAGTCCGCTCCACGCCTTCACCCGCGGAAATCTTGCGCACGATGAAGGAGGAATTGAGGCCGCGGTTGCGCTTGGCGATGACCACGCCTTCATAGGCCTGAACGCGCTTGCGCTCGCCCTCGACCACGTTGACGTTGACGATCACGGTGTCGCCGGGGGCGAACACGGGAACGGTCTTGCCCAGGCG
>Ga0172370_10000966_pt1 | contig 44871 bp, 37 predicted proteins | sample LakKiv5m_FD_114538 | JGI IMG/M metagenome (GOLD analysis project Ga0172370, IMG submission 114538) | Freshwater microbial communities from Kabuno Bay, South-Kivu, Congo - kab_022012_11.5m | ecosystem: Environmental > Aquatic > Freshwater > Lake | place: Democratic Republic of the Congo...
CACCGAGCATGTACACGCACGCGCCCGTGCAGTCGTCCCCGCCTACAGCGCCACGGCCGCGCGCAGCAGCAGTTCGTGCTCGACCGTGCGCCCCGGTGCCGGCAGCGCCGAGCGCCCGTCGAGGAAATAGGCGGCATACTGCGCCGACAGCCGCACCCGCTTGGTCATCCAGACGTTCGCGCCCGCCTGCAGCGCGCCGATCCCGTACTCTCCATTGAATGGAGACGGCGAGGGCAGCGACACGTCCAGCATGACCCACTCGGCCTTCGCGACGATCTCAAGGCCGCTGGCCTCGTTCGGGGGCCTGGCCAGGTTGAGCCTCGGCGGCGCCTGGACTCCGTTCGTGCCGACGATGCTCCGGTCGCCGAAGACCCAGAACCCCGCCGACACGTAGCCGCCGCTGCCGCCGAAGCGTCCGCGGTTGGCGGGCACGGGCTCCGAGAAGCCGGGGACGTTCTGGACGGAGGCGCCCTTGTCGACCCAGACCCATTCCGCCTGCAGCTCGAAGCGCCCGAGCGGGACCACGAGCTCCACGGCCCAGCGGGTGTCGTTTCCTTCGGGAGCCAGCACGAGCTTGCCGCCGTTGGCGCTCGTGTCCGCGAAGGTGAAGCCGCCCTGGGTCTTCAGAGCCGGAATCGCGTAGCCGACGCGGCGGTGGCTGCCTCGGTAGAAGGAGGCGCCCACCTGCACGCGGGAGAGCGGTCCGCCGAGCCCGCGCAGGCGCAGCGGCTGCACCCAGGCGCGCCCCGCCACGTCGAACGAGTCGTCGCGGTTGGCCGCGTTCTGGCCGTCCCCGTTCAGCACCATGAGCGCGTACGCCCAGTCGCGCTCGGCGCTCATGCCCCAGGCACGCAGGCCCGGGCCCTTGTTCTCCGGGATTGCGAACGCCCGCACCGCCAGCGAGCGCTCGACGAAGTCCACGTACTTGTCCGAGGTGGTGTTCTCGTTCGTGAACGGGATGTCCGTCTGGCCCGCCTGGAGGTTGAAGAGCGCGTGCGGCGACCAGGCCACCCAGGCGTCGGTCGCCGACGGCATCGCGGAGGCGGCGAAATCGCCTCCGATCTGGAAGTCGAAGCGGCGGAATAAGGAGCCCTGCAGCTCGGGGCGCACGCGCCGGATGCCGACGGTGTCGCGGGGGGCCGCCGCGCCGCGATCCGGGAAGAACAGGCCGTCCACCTGGATGCGGCCGCCCGGGAAGAGCACGAAGTTGCCGTCGGCCGACTGGAGGAAAAAGGTTTCGTTGCCCGAGTATCCGGCCGTGGCGGGCGGCTCCGCGGCCTGTGCGGCGGGCGGTTGCGCCGGCAGCGAGGCGTCCGGACCCGCGGCAGGCGCCGAGGCGGCGGCCGGCGGCGGCTCCGCCGGCTGCGCCGCGACCGGCAGCGGGAGGCAAAACAGAAGGAATATCGGCATGTTGCGCTGCATGCGACCTCCGGACCGCAGGCGGGGCGGGCGCGACGACCGCACTCTAGCGTCTTCCGAGTCAGGAGGGCTGCCGATCGCGTGCGTGCCGCGAGTTCGCCCTGCGGCAGCCACGTCGGCGCGCGACGGTTCCGGGTCGCCCCGGCCACCCGCCGTCGCCCTTCGTGGGCGCCGATCCGCTATCGCGCCTCGAAGCCGATGGCTTCCGGCACGACGGGGTCCGACCAGACGCGGCACTGCAGGACGGAGGCGCCGTAGGCGGGCTCGATGCGCCGCACGGTCCGCGGAATCTCGACCGGGTCCTCGGCCCGGTGGTAGCCCGCGATCGCCAGCCGCGGCCGGTAGCGTCGCAGCGGGCCGGCCGCACCCTCCAGCGCCTGGATTTCCGCCGCCTCGACGTCCATCTTGACGAAGTCCACGTGCGGCAGCGCCAGTTCGGACACGATGGCGTCGATGGTGGTCAGCCGTGCCGTGCCCGCGGGCTTGCGGAACTGCGAGGTGGCGACGCTGGTCGCGATGGAGTCGCCCGTCTCGTACAGGGTGAGGGTTTCGTCCCTGTTCCAGACGCCCTTCGGGTAGACGACGACGCGCCCGGCGGCTGCCTCCGCCGCGAAGGTCCGCCGCAGCGACTCGAGGTTTTCGGGGGCGATGTCGATCGCGACGACCTTGGCCGCGCCGTCCATGAGAGCCCTGCGCGTGAACGCCCCGACGTGCGCGCCGCAGTCCAGCACCACGTCGCCGGGCCTCACGCCTTCGCCGGCCGCGCCGTAGATGCGCGCCTGCTGCTCGGTGACCACCTCTGCCAGAGCCCCGGTGCAGCGGTCGGGAATCCAGAAGTCGCCGAGCTGGGTCGACCAGCGCTCGAAGCGGCCGTCCGTCTGGCGCAGCCGGAAGCCCTGGAAAGTGCGGCAGGTTTCCAGCGACCGGGCCTGCTGGGCCTCGATCGCGTCCACCACCTGCGCCAACGAGCACGTGGAGGTCTTGAACTGGAGCAGCAACCCCATCGCACGCGCGGACGGGCCGGAGGTTTCCGCCCAGATCAGAGCGCACGCCGCGCCAAGCGCCGCGACGAGCGTCCCCGCGGCCAGAAGCACGGCAGGTTGCGCAGACGGACGGCGGGAACGGAGGCGGGCATGGGGTCTCCGGAGCGGCGGAAGCGCAGTCTGCCCTGCACCGGCTGCGCCGGCAAGCACCTTGGACGGCCCGCCGGCCCCCGGTTTTCCGCTGCCCCGTCCCCCGGGGCGCAGGAAGAAGCCCGGCACGGGACTGCCCGGGCAGGCCGCTGCCGCCGCGCGAATCGCCCGGCGGGGCGCGAGAAGGGGACGCCGGACCGGAACGCCGCCCCGCGCCGCCGAGTCTGCCGGCTGCCTCGGACCCCGGCACTCCCGTGCCGGGCTTCTTTTCGGCCGTCTCCGCATGGAGCGGAGAAAGGTGGGGGCGCCAGGCCCTGGACAGGATCGGGAGTCGCAGCCGACGTCGCACCACGCGAGCCGCGCCGAGACTCGGACATCCGGAGCCGGCAGCGCGCTGGCGGCAATCGATATTCTATTTCAAGAAATACAATTCGATTTCTACAACGATCCGCAGTAAGGCCAAGGCGCCAATCGGAGTGCGGCCTGATCCGGAGTCGCCGTTATCCGGAGTTGGACTCGGCAGGCGCGGCTACGCGGGAGCGCCCGAGCCGCCCTCCAGCGGACGCGCCTCCTCCAGCAGCATCACGGGGATGTCCTCCTCGACGAGGAACACGAGCCGGCAGGCGAGACAGAGGATCTCGCCGCGCTCCTCGTGGAATTCGAGCTCGCCCTTGCACTTGGGGCAGGCGAGGATTTCCTTCAGGTCGGGATTCAGGGGCATTTCGGCTTCTCCCGCTCAAGGCGCGCGACCAGCGCCGTTGTGGAATGGTCCTTCGGATCGCCGGCGATCGCGACGCGCCCGCCCCAGGCGCGCACCTCGTCGCGTTCGGGAACGGTGTCGGGCGCGTAGTCGGTACCCTTCACGTGGACCTCCGGCCGCAGCGCCCGCAGCAGCGCGCGCACGTCGGGGTCGTCGAACACGACCACCGCGTCCACGCAGCGCAGCGCCGCGACCAACTCCGCGCGCTCGCCCTGCGCGACGACGGGACGCCCCGGGCCCTTGAGCGCGCGCACCGACGCGTCGCTGTTGACGCCGACCACCAGGGCGTCCGCGAGCGAGCGCGCCCCCTCGAGATAGCGCACGTGGCCCACGTGCAGCAGGTCGAAGGCCCCGTTGGCGAACGCGAGCGTGAGACCGCCGGCGCGCAGCGAGTCGCGCCACGCACGGGCCTGCGCGAGGTCGACGACGCCGACGCGGGTCACGGCGGCCCTTCCGCGCCGGCCGCCGCTCCGCCGCGGCGCGCGAGCGCGGACTCCGCCAGCAGGAACAGCCCTCCCAGGAGCGCGGTCGCGAGACCGACGGCGAACCAGCCCAGGGAAAGCGCCACCGCCTTGTCGGCGTCCATCCCGATTGCCGCGAAGAAGAAGACGAACGTGGCCTCGCGCTGGCCGAACCCCGCCGGCGTGAGCGGCAGGAAGTTCGCGAGCAGCACGGGCGGCACGATGCGCGCGCAGGCGAGGGGCGTCGCAGCCGGCAGCAGACGGGCGGCGAGCACCCACACGGCGGCGATGACGAGGACCTGCACGAGCACCGAGATGAGCAGCGCCGCGCCGACCGCAGGCAGCGCCCGTGCGTCCAGGAAGCGCGCGACGAGGCTCCCGAGACGGCCACGGGGGAGCCGTGCGCGCACGCCGCGTGCCATCTGCAGCACGGCGAGGCCCGCCAGGGGGAGCAGAAAGACCCCGGCCAGGGCGAAGTCGACCGCGGCAGGCAGGGCGACGCGCCGCGGTCCGCCGTCCAGTGCCATCGCGGCGACGGCAAGGCCGGCCAGCCCCACCAGTCCGACGAGACGCTCGCCGAAAGCCACGACGTAGGAAACCGCGGGATCCGGCGCGGTGTCGCGCAGCCGGTGTCCCCGCAGGACGTCGCCGACGAGGCCGCTGGGCAGCAGGTTGAACCACGCGCTCTGGACGTTCAGGCGCCAGAGCGCACCCAGCCGCGGACGGCCGGTGGCGCCGTAGGCGCGCAGCAGCAGGCGCCAGCGCACCGCGCTGGGAAGGAGCGAAAGCAGGTACGCTCCCCAGGCGGCGAGCAGCGAGTCGGCGCGCAGGGCGGCCACCTGCCGCGCCACGCCGGCGAGGTCCACCCGGACCGCGAGCCAGGCGAGCGGCAGGAGCATGACGCCCGCGCGCAGCGCCGTCCCGCCGGGTCCCCTCCAGATGGCGGCGAGCCTCGACGCACGCGCTGCGTCGGCCGTTGCCGGCATTGCGGAATCTCCCTGCACCCGTGGCGCTCCGCGGCATGCGCGCGCGGCCGGGGCCGCGCGGCGGCCGGGACGATAGCGCGAAGAGCGATGCCGCCCAAGCACGGGGCGCAGGAGCGCCGGGCGGGATCGTGCCGGCGCCGCCGTGCCCGGCGGTCGGTCCGCACCCGCGGGTCGGCTCCGCATTGCGGACACGAGGGTTGTCCGACTAGCATCCGCCGCGCCCCGTGTCTGGCGCAGGAGGGTCGGGATGACACAGGCCGCAGGCGCACCGCAGGGAGAGGGAGCCGCGGAGCCCGCTCCGGCGGCGCCGTCCGTCCGTGCGCGCGTCCGCACCATTACCGTCGTCACGCCGGTGTTCAACGAGGAGTCCACCGTGCGCCGCTGCCACGCCGAAGTGCGGCGGGTGTGCGCCGCGCTGGGGCCGGGCTTCGACTACGAGCACATCTTCGCCGACAACTGCTCGACGGACGGCACCCTTGCGATCCTGCGCGAGCTCGCGGCCGCCGACCCCAGGGTCAGGGTCATCGTGAACTCCCGCAATTTCGGGGCCGAGAAGTCCGGCATGAACGCGATGCGTCATGCGAGCGGCGACGCGGTCATCGGGATTCCGGCGGACCTGCAGGAGCCCCCCGACGTCATTCCCGCCTTCGTCCGCAAGTGGGAGGAAGGCTACGAGGTCGTCTACGGGACCTACCTCAACCCGCACGAGCACTGGCTCGGGCGGCGGCTGCGCAGCTTCTACTACGGGCTGGTGGATTCCCTGTCGCCCGAGCCGCTGCCGCGCGACTTCTCGGGGTTCGCGCTGGTGGACCGGGTCGTGGTCGACGAGGTCTGCAAGATCGACGACTTCGCCCCCTACATCCGGGGCTTCATCGCGACGGCGGGCTTCCGGCAGGTCGGCATCCCGTACGAGCGGCGCGCGCGCCGGGCCGGGCGCTCCAAGCACGGAGCGCTGTTCCTGCTGGGATTCGGGGCCAACGGCATCATCGCGCACAGCCTCGTGCCCATCCGGCTCGCCACGCTGTGCGGGTTCGTGCTCTCGCTGACTTCGGTTCTCATGGCGGTCGGCTACATCGTCGTCAAGCTCCTGAACTGGGACTTCCAGGCTCCCGGCGCCACCACGACCATTGCCTTCGTCCTCTTCTTCTCGGGCATCCAGCTCATGTTCCTGGGCATCCTGGGCGAGTACGTGGGCGCGATCCACTCGCAGGTGCGCCGCCGCCCGTTCGTCATCATGCGCGAGCGGATCAACTTCGGACCGGACCTTCCGAACGCTCCGCCCTGGAGTCCCCGGCGATGAGGGAACTGCCGGTCGCGGAGCTCGACGAGGCCGCGTCGGAAGCCCGGCCGGCGTTCGAGGCCCTGCGCGGCTCGCGCCTGCTCGTGACGGGCGGCACGGGGTTCTTCGGCCGCTGGATGCTGGAGACGCTGCTGCGCGCGGATGCCGCGTTCTCTCTGGGCGTTCGGGCGCTCGTCCTGACGCGGGATCCTGCGCGGTTCCGCGTGCTGGCCCCCGCGATCGCGGATCACCCGTCCGTCGCGCTGCACGAGGGCGACGTCCGCTCGTCCGTATTTCCGCCGGGGCCCCTCACGCACGCGCTCCACATGGCGACGCAGTCCAGCCCGAAAGACGGGCGGGCCGAGACGCCGCAGGAGACCGTCGCGACCGTCGTGGACGGCACGCGCCGCGTGCTCGACGCGTGCCGGGCGTCGGGCGTGCGCCGGCTTCTCTTCGCGAGTTCCGGGGCCGTCTACGGACGCCAGCCGCCCGACCTTGCGCACGTTTCCGAGGACTACCGCGGCGCACCCGACTGCATGGACCTTCGCGCCGCCTACGGGCACGCCAAGCGGCTGGCGGAGCAGTTGTGCGCGCAGGCGTCCGCGTCGGGCGGGCCCGAGTGCGTCGTCGCCCGTCCGTTCGCGTTCGCCGGCCCGCTGCTGCCGCTGGATGCGCACTTCGCCATCGGCAATTTCGTTCGCGACGGGCTCGCGGGAGGTCCCATCCGCGTCGCGGGCGACGGCACGGCGGTGCGCTCTTACCTCTATGCATCCGATTTGGCCGTGTGGCTCTGGACGATTCTGGCGGCCGGCCGGCCGTGCCGTCCCTACAACGTCGGCTCCGAAAACGGCGTCGCAATCGCACGGTTGGCCGAGCGCGTGGCCGCAAGATTCGGCACTTCGGTCGAAATCGCGCGCCGGCCCGAGCCCGGAGTCGCGGCCGAGCGCTACGTGCCGATGACGCAGCGGGCCAGGGACGAGCTGGGTCTGCGCGAGCGCGTGGGACTGGACGAGGCAATCGATCGCATGGCACGCTGGCACATCGGCCGGGGCGGCCGGGGCTTGCCGGGAACATAGCGGCCCATTTGCGGAGCGGGTGGAACCCGGCCGCGCGGAGACGCAATGGCGACGGTTCGGATCGGTGCGAAGAACGTGGGCGACGCACAGCCCTGCTACATCATCGCGGAGATCGGCATCAACCACAACGGCGACGTGGAAATCGCCAAGAAGCTCATCAGCCTCGCGGTCGCGTCGGGCTGCGACGCAGTCAAGTTCCAGAAGCGCACCGTCGATGTCGTGTACACGAAGGAGGAGCTCGCCAAGCCGCGCGAGAATCCCTTCGGTCCGACCAACGGCGACCTCAAGCGCGGCCTGGAATTCGGCCTGGAGCAGTACCGAGCCATCGACGCGTACTGCCGCGAGGTGCGCATCCCCTGGCTGGCGTCGTGCTGGGACGAAGGCGCCGTCGACTTCGTCGAGCAGTTCCAGCCGCCCTGCTACAAGCTCGCCAGCGCGAGCCTCACGGACGACGCGCTGCTGCGCCACACGCGCGCCAAGGGCCGGCCGATCGTGCTGTCCACGGGAATGAGCTCGCTCGCGCAGACCGACCGCGCGGTCGAAGTGCTCGGCAAGCACGATCTGATCCTGCTTCACACTTGCAGCACATATCCGGCGAACTACGACGAGATCAACCTGCGCGCGATGGCGACTCTGCGGGAGCGCTACGCAGTCCCCGTGGGATACTCGGGCCACGAGTCGGGTCTCGCCCCCACGGTCGGCGCCGTCGCGATGGGGGCGTGCATCATCGAGCGGCACATCACGCTGGATCGCGCCATGTGGGGCTCGGATCAGGCGGCCTCCGTCGGCCCGAGCGGCATCACGCGGCTGGTCCGCGACGTGAGGCTGCTGGAAACATCGCTGGGCGACGGCGTCAAGCGCATCCTCCCGCGCGAGGAGCCGATTCTCAAGAAGCTGCGCCGCGTGGGGGCGTAGGTGGAGCCGGCTCCCGCTCCGTCGGAGGCCGTTCTCGCGGCCGCGCGCGAGGTGCGCGCGGTCGCGCTGGACGTGGACGGAGTGCTCACCGAGGACGGCTTCTGGTGGACCGCCGACGGCGGGGAGTGGAAACGCTTCTCGTTCCTCGACGTCATGGGGATTTCACGCGCGACGCGTGCGGGCTTCGCGTTCGCGCTCGTGTCCGGCGAGGACGTGCCGCAGGTCGACCGCTACGCCCGCAAGATGGGCATCGCGGACGTGTTCAAGGGCTGCAGGGACAAGGCGGCGGCGGTGCGCGAGTTCGCGGGCCGCAGGGGGCTGGAACCGCGGCAGGTGTGTTTCGTCGGAAACGACGTGAACGACCTGGGCGCCATGGCGATCGCGGGTCTGGCGGCCTGCCCCTCCGACGCGCACCCGTCGGTGGCGCGGGCGGCGGCGTTCGTGACGTCGCGGCCGGGCGGACGCGGCGCCGTGCGCGAGGTGCTGGACCTGCTGATGTCGCAGGCGGGCTGAAAAGACCGGCAGGGCTGCAGGGCAGCCCAGAGAGGACGACATGGGCGACCCCTTCCGCGACGAGCTGGAAGACCACCTGCGGGTGCTTCGCGAGACGGTGGAGACGCAGGGCGCGGTGCTCCACGCGATCAGCGACCTGCTCGTGGCGGCGTTCCGCGCGGGCGGGCGGCTGCTGGTGTGCGGAAACGGCGGAAGCGCCGCGGATTCGCAGCACATCGCGGCGGAGTTCGTGAACCGGCTGCGCTTCGACCGGGCGGCGCTGCCGGCCCTCGCGCTCACGGTGGACGGCTCCGTGCTCACCTGCATCGGCAACGACTCGTCGTTCGACTTCGTCTTCTCGCGCCAGGTGGAGGCGCTGGCGCGGCCCGGCGACGTGCTGCTGGGCATCAGCACCAGCGGGCGCAGCCGCAACGTGCTCGAGGCGCTGCGGGTCGCGCGCGCGGCGGGCGTGCGCACGGTGGGCTTCACTTCGCGGCCGGGCGTGGTTCACATGGGGCCGCTGTGCGACCTGTGCCTGGCGGTGCAGTCGGCCGACACGGCGCGCATCCAGGAAGGGCACGAGTTCTCGTTCCACTCGATCGTCGCGCGCGTCGAGCGGGTGCTGTTCCGGCCGGAAACCGCATCGACGGAGGCGGCGTGAGCGACCCCGCGCGCGAGCTGGACGAACTGCTGGCGACGGACCCGGAAGCCCTGCGCCGCCGTCTGCGGGCGCGATTCGAGGAATCCGCGGGACGGTCCTCGCCTCCGCTGGTGCTCGTCGGGGCGGGGGAACTCGGCCGGATCGCGCTGGGGCGCATGAAATCGGCCGGCGAAACGCCGCTCGCCTTCGCCGACAACAATCCGGCGCTGCAGGGACAGGGGGTCGACGGCGTGCCGGTGCTCGCGCCGCCCGATGCGGTGGAACGGCACGGTTCCCGCGCGGCGTTCGTGATCGCGGCGTACAACACGGCGGGGCTCCGTTCGCGGCTCGAGGCGGCCGGTGCACGGCGAATCGTTTCGTACCTGCTGCTTTTCGGCGCGCGCCACGAGGTCTTCCTTCCGTTCATGTGTCTCGATCGTGCCGAGAGCCTGCTCGCGGCTGGGGAGCAGGTGCGTGCCGGATTCGCGCTGTTCGCCGAGGAGGCGTCGCGCCGCGAGTACGTGGCCCAGGTGCGGGCGCGGCTGTTCGCGGATGCCGACACCCCCGCAGCCGCGGTGCCGATGGAACGGCGCCGCGACGAGTATTTCCCGGCAGACGTGTACCGGTCGCTGGACGACGAGGTGTTCGTCGACGCGGGAGCGTTCGACGGGGACACGGTGCGCCGCTTCGTGGAGCGCCGCGCGGGCCGATTCGCCCGAGTCCACGCGCTGGAGCCGGACCCGGCCAGTCACGGGCGGCTGCGTGCCAACGTCGCGGCGCTCGGGACGGAGGTCGCGTCGCGCGTGAAGACCTGGCCTCTGGCGGTCTCGGATCACCGGGGAAAGCTGACATTCGAGGCCTCGGGACAGGTGACCTCCGCCGCGACCGGGAGCGGCGCCGCCGAGGTGCCGTGCGACTCGCTCGACCGCATCCTTGCCGACGAGCGGCCGACGCTCGTGAAGATGGACCCCGAAGGTGGCGAACTCCCCGCACTGCGCGGCATGCGCGGGATCTTCCGCACGCACGCGCCGGTCGCCGCCGTGACCGTGTACCATCGGCAGGCCCACCTCTGGGAGATTCCCCTGCTGCTGCACGAGCTCGCGCCCGAATGTGCGCTCTTTCTGCGCGCGCACGCCGAGGCGTGCTGGGACGCAAGCTGCTACGCTGTGCCGTCGGCAAGAGCATGTCGGGGCCAATAGGCCCGCAACGCTGCAGCCGACCGGAGGCGCCGGTGAATCTGATGCAACGTGGAAAGGACTGGCTGGTCGCGCGAGGACCGCGAAGCCCCCTCGTCCACATGGCTCTGGGGCTCCATGCGCGCCGGCACGGGTTTCGTGTCCGATTCCTCCCCGACGGGATCTCCATCGCCAGAGGGCACCGCAGCGTGCTGTTGCGGACAGCGGACTTCACGCTGGTGCCGATCATGCTGGAGGATTTCGAGTCCTTCTTCCGGACGGTCGAGGCCGCTCCCGATCCGCGGGCAGGTGGTGCGGGCGGCGAAGCGAAGGTTCTCGACTTCTCGAGGCCCGGCCCTCACCGGTACCTGCGAACCGGCGTGGAACTGGTCTTTCCGGGAATCGCGGAGGACGACTCGACGGACGCGTACACGCACAGGTTCCGGCCGTCCGAGGGCATGGTCGTGCTGGACATCGGCGCGCACGCGGGCCTGACGAGCTATCACTTCTCGAAGATGGTCGGCGAATCCGGGCGCGTCTTCGCTTTCGAACCGGATGACACCAGCCGCCGATTCCTGCAGGAGAACATCGAACGGCACAGTCTGAAGAACGTCGTGGTGCTCGACTGCGCCGTGTCCGACCGCACGGGACGGTCCATGTTCAACATGGACGGATCCATGGGGGCTGGTCTCGTCGACTTCATCGTCTACCCGGCCACCGGGGCAAGAAGGGAAGTCCAGGTTGTCACGCTCGAGGAAGCTTGCAGACGCATCGAACGCAGGCCGGACTTCGTCAAGATGGACATCGAGGGGGCCGAATTGGCGGTGGTCCAGTCGTCGCTCGAGTTCATTTCCCGGAACCCGATGCATTTTGCATTCGACAGCTACCACCGGACGCCCGACGGGTCGCTGACCTGCCAGCACCTCGAGAACCTGTTTCGATCCATCGGGTACCGCGCGGATTCGTCGGCCGAGTTCGGCGAGATGTTCACGTGGGCGACGCCCCCCGCCGGGGCGGCGTAGCCACCGGCTCGGTGGCGGGTTCGGCTGCGGCCGACCGTCGGTGCCGGCGGGAATCCGAGCCGTCGAGAAGCAGAGATGTCCGCGCCGGCGCGCAGAGGGTCGGCACGCGCCGTTCAGTCCTCCAGAAGCGGAATCGTCATGTTCTCCCGCAGCGCTTCGCGGGAGAGCGGCGGGAACAGGTCCTCGATCGGCCTGGACGCCATCGAGCCGTCGGCGCGCCGGTAGTTGGAGATCCGCGGGACTCTGTCCTCCTCGGCGGGAACGTTGACGTCGCACAGCACCGGACCCGCGTGCGAGAGCGCGTCCCTAAGCCCGTCCTCCAGCGCGGCCTCCGAGCCGATCCGCAGCGCTTTCACGCCGAACGCACCCGCAACGCGCGAAAGATCGGGCAGCGTGAGACCGCTCGTCGCGTCTGCGGCGATGAGGCGGCCGAACCAACGCTGCTGGGAAACGCGAATCGACGAGTATCCTCGGTTGTTCATGATGAACATCTTCAGGGGGAGTCCGAGGCGGGCGACCGTTTCCAGTTCCTGGATGTTCGGCAGGAAACTTCCGTCCCCGTCGATCAGGACCGTGCGGCGGCCCGACGCGACGCAGGCTCCGATGGCCGCGGGCAGCCCGTAGCCCATGGCCCCGAGACTCCCGTCGCACACGATGCGCTGACGGCGCTTCGTCGGAAAAGCGAGGAAGAAGATCTCGCTCTGGATGCCGGCGCTTCCCTCGACGATGACGTCGCCCTCGTCGAGCATCCTGCCCAGTGCTTCCATGAACACGTAGGTGCTCACGTCTTCCTTGCGCCCGCGAAGGTCGGGCGTGACGACCGGGTAGCGCCGCTGCCATTCTCTCGCGCGGGCGAGCCATTCCGAACGGTCCTTGTGCGCCGCCGCCGGAAGCTGACGCTCCAGTTCCTCCAGGAACGCGCCCGCGTCCGCCACGATGCCGGAGGCGGGAACGTCGCCGAGCTTCGCGATTTCGCCCGGATCCACGTCGACCACCACGCGGCGCGCCGCACGGGCGAACCTCGCCGGTGCGAAGCCGGTGGTCGCGAAATCCCATCGCGCGCCCACGGAAAGGAGCAAGTCGCTGTTCTGCACCGTGAAATTGGCCCCCCGCGAGGCGAAGGCCCCGGGGCGGCCGCAGTAGGCCGGGTGGTCGTCCGGCAGCAGATCGGCGCCGACCCAGGTCGTGAGCACGGGGATTCCGAGACGATCGGCCAGACGAAGAAGACTCTCGGTCGCACGCGCGACGGTGATTCCGCCCCCGGCGAGAAGCACCGGGCGCTCGGCCTCGCCGAGCCACCGCACGACTTGCGCGACCTGCGCAGACAGATCCGTCGCGGCCCCCGGAGGCGGGTCGAATCCCGGGAGCTCGGCGGGATCGACCTCGGCCGCCTGGACGTCCAGCGGAATGTCCAGCCACACGGGCCCGGGCCGCCCTTCCCGGGCAGCCCAGAGCGCCCGGTCCAGGTGCATGCGGATGGTCGACGGATCCGCGACGGTCGCCGCATGCTTGGTCATCGACCGGACCGCGGAGACGATGTCGACCTCCTGCAATCCGAGCTGCCGAAGCCCCCGCGTTCCCTTCAGATCGGATGTTTTGACCTGCCCCGACACGAAGAGGACCGGCGCCGAGTTGACCCAGGCGCTGGCAAGGCCGGTCAGACAGTTCGTCGAGCCGGGCCCTGCCGTCACGAGCGCGACGCCCAGGTTGCCCGTGAGCTTGGCGTAGGCTTCGGCAGCCACGGCAGCGGCGTGCTCGTGCAGCGTGGCCACGAACGCCACCTCGCCCGCCCGCCCGGCGAGCGAGTCGTCCAGGTGCATCGCGCCGCCGCCCGGCACGAGGAAGACGTGGCGGACACCGGCGTCGACAATGCGCTGCAGCACGTAGTCGGAGAGCTTGACGGACATCGGTTCGGCGACCTCCCGCCGACCGGTCCGATCGGCGCGCGCATGGTCCGATGCCCGCGCGGGCGCGTCAAGGTCGGCCGCTTGCCAAGCGGCGGCGATCCCGGCAATGTCGCGCGCCGGCCCGACGGACGGGCCGCCGGGAGGACGGATGAAGAACGCGCTGCGCGGGAAACTGGCCCTCGTCACCGGTGCCACCGGCGGACTCGGTGCGGCACTCGCACGCAAGCTGGCAGCACGCGGGTGCCGTCTCGTCCTGACCGGTCGAAGGCAGGAGGCGCTGTCGACGCTCGCGGACGAGCTCGCCCGTGCGGGTGCCGAGGCGGTTCCGGTGACGGCCGATCTTGCGGTCACCTCCGATCTCGAAAGGCTCGCGGCCCGTGCCGGAGAGTCGGGACCCGTCGGGATTCTCGTCAACTGCGCGGGAATCTTCCCGGTCGCCCCCCTGCGCGACTCCACCGTCGACGACTTCGACCGCTGCTTTGCAGTGAACGTGCGCGCCCCGTTCTTCCTGTGCCGCGCGTTCGCGCCCGCCATGGCCGAGGCCGGGTGGGGGCGTCTCGTCAACATCGGGTCGTCGTCCGCCTATTCGGGGTTCCGGGACACCTCCGTCTACTGCGCCTCGAAGCACGCGCTGCTCGGTCTTTCGCGCTCGCTGCACGACGAACTGAAGGGCCGCAACGTCCGCGTCCTGTGCATCTCGCCGGGCTCGGTCCAGACCCCCATGGGCCGGCAGGTCCGCGGCCAGGACTTCGAGACGTTTCTCGACCCGGACGAGATCGCCGAGCTGGCGGCGGACCTGATGTGCCTCGACGGGCCGATGATTGCCGAGGAAATCCGCCTGAACAGGATGGTGATCCGATGAGCGCCCCCGGCTACCTCGACAAGCTGTTTTCTCTGGACGGTCGGGCCGCGGTCGTCACCGGAGCCGCGAGGGGAAACGGCCGGGCGCTCGCCGAGGCGCTGCTGGGCGCCGGCGCCTCGGTCCTGCTCGTCGACGTCCTCGGCTCCGATCTCGACCGCACCGTTGCCGAACTGTCCGGGCGGGGGCTCTGCGCCCGGGCACTCCAGCAGGATCTCACGGCTGCGGGCGCAGCGCAGCGCGTGCGCCAGGGGGTGCTGGACGCTTTCGGACGGGCGGACATCCTGGTCAACAACGCGGGAATCACCCGCGGGGCGCCGTCGCTCGAGTACACGGACGAGGCGTGGGACGCGACCTACCGGCTCAACCTGCGCGCGGCGTTCGAGCTTTCCCGCGAGCTGGGATGCGTCATGCGCGATGCCGGCGGCGGCTGCATCGTGAACGTCACGAGCCTGAATGCGGAGATGGCCTTTCCCGACAATCCGGCCTACGTCGCATTCAAGGGGGCGCTCAAGCAGCTTTCAAAGGCGCTGGCTCTGGATCTCGGCCGCTTCAACATCCGCGTCAACTGCATCGGACCGGGCTACGTCCACACGGACATGACGCGCCGGAGCTTCGCCGATCCCGCGATGCACGAGCAGCGCCGGTCGCACACCGCGCTGGGTCGCTGGGGAGTTCCGGAGGACCTCGCCGCGGCCGTGGTGTTTCTCGCATCGCCGGGCGCCGCGTACGTGACAGGCATCGACCTCTACGTGGACGGAGGCTGGCTCGTCAAAGGGCTGTGAACTCGTAGAGACTACCGCCCGCCCAGCGCCGCACGCTCCGCGTCCAACACGTCCGCCATTCCCGCCGCCAGCTCCGCCCGCGAGCACGTCGCCGTCCCCGGCTTCTGCACCACGACGCCGGCCGCGACGTTCGCGAGCCGCGCCGCGTCGACGGACTCCGCCCCGGCCGCGAGCGCCGCGGCCATCGCGGCGAGCACCGTGTCGCCGGCGCCCGTCACGTCCACCGCGTCGCCCGGACCGTGGGCCGGAATCGAGGTCGTGCGCCCGTGTTCGAAGAGCGTCATGCCGAGCTTCCCGCGCGTCACGAGCAGCGCGCGCACGCCCAGTTCCCGCCGCAGCAGCCGTCCGGCCCGTTCCAGCTCCGCGCCCGTGCGCACGCGCCGGCCGATGGCCGCCTCCAGCTCCGGTTCGTTGGGCTTCGCCAGCGTCACGCCCCGGAACGCGCGGATGCCGTAGCGCGAGTCGGCGCACACCGGAATGCGACGCGCCAGCGCCCGCACCTCGCCCGCCAGCGCGCGTCCGACCAGCCCCGAGCCGTAGTCGCTCACGACGAGCGCCTGTGCGCCCTCGCACGCGCGACGCAGCGCGTCACGCAGTCTGCGGCGCACCCGCACGTCCGGCGGGCGATCGTCGGCGCGGTCCACGCGCAGCATCTGCTGGCGCGTCGTCGAGCGCCCGCCCGCGAGGATGCGCGTCTTGGTCTCCGTGAGGCGCCCCGGCACGACGACAATCCCGTCGGTCGGCGCGCCCAACCCCGCGTAGAGATTGAGGATTTCGCCACCCGCCGCGTCGTCGCCCAGGAGCCCCACAGGTCGCACCCGGGCGCCCAGCGCCGCGGCGTTGGCGGCCACGTTGCCGGCACCGCCCAGCCGGACCTCGCTCGACTCGTGGCGCACCACCGGCACGGGTGCCTCGCGGCTCACGCGTTCGGTCTCGCCGAACCAGTACACGTCCGCCACGATGTCGCCGAAGACCACGACCGTGACGTCGGACAGCCGCGCTGCGAGCTGCGCCAGGCCCATGCGGCCGCGAGCATAGAGCGGGACGGTGCCCGCGGCCAGTCCCAGTCCGCCCGCCTTCGGTCGCCAGCCCCCCCCGCCGCCGCGCCGCCGGGGCACCAGGCGGCGGATGGTTCCCGGTCCCGGAATGAGACTTTCCGTCCCAAAACGGGACTCGGCTCGATCGCGTCGCGGCGGGGCGGATCACGGATCGCCCTGTTTCCCAGGCGATCCGCGGTCAAGGCCGGGCCGGGCGGGATGTGGCACGCCGATTGCTGCCGGTGCCGGCCGGGCGCGTCGGACGCCCCCGCGGGGAGTCCGTGCCGAAGACGAAGAGCCAGGCCGAAACGCCGCACGACGCGCTCTTCAAGTGGGCGTTCTCGGACCCCGTGCTCGCGGCCGCGGAGCTGCGCGCCGTGCTGCCGCCCCGCCTGGCGGCGAGGATCGACTTCGACACGCTGCGGCTGGAACCGGCCAGCTTCGTGGGCGGAAACCTCGGAGATCGGCACGCGGATCTGCTCTTCAGCGCCCGGCTGCGCGGGCGCGACGCGACGGTCTTCTTCCTGTTCGAGCACCGCAGCGCCCGGGGTGCGCTGCTTCCGTTCCGGATGGTGCGCTACTCGGTGCTCGTGTGGGAGCGCTGGCTCGTGGATCATCCGCGCGTTTCGCGGCTGCCGGCCGTCGTGCCGATTCTCGTATGTCATGCGCGGGGCGGCTGGAGAGCGCCGACGGATCTCGCCGCGACGCGAGACCTGACCGCACAGGAGTCCGCCTGCCTCGGAGGGTTCGGCGCGGGGCTGGGGATGGTGGTGGACGACCTCGCGGCGCAGTCGAGCCAAGCCCTGCGGTCGCGCGACATGCCGGTGCGGGGCCGCCTGGCGCTGCTCTTCCTGCGCAACGGGCGCCGCGCGAAGAGCCTGGACGAGCTTCTGTCGTCCGTGGCGGATCTGCTGCGCGCGCTCGCGTCGGAGCCTGGCGGCGCGGCGGCGCTGGAGGTGTTCGTGCGGTATACTCTCCTGGTCCGGCAGGACGCAGGCGAGCTGGTCGGGCGGATGCGCGCGCTGGTCGGCCCGCGGGCGGCGGAGGTGGCAATGACCACGGGCGAGAAGCTCATCAGGAAGGGACGGCAGGAGGGCCTCCAAAAGGGCGTCCAGAAGGGCGTCCAGAAGGGCGTCCAGAAGGGCGTCCAGGAGACGTTGCTGGACCTGCTTGCCTGCAGATTCGGCGATCCTGCGCCCGAAATCGTCGCCCGCGTGAAGGCTGCGCCTGTGGCACGCGTCCGCGTGTGGCTGCGGCGGATCCTCGTCGCCGACTCGCTCGAGGGCGTTTTCGCAGGCTGAGATCGTCGCGCGGGTCAGGGCTGCGCCTGCGAACCGCGTCCTCATGTGGCTGAGACGGGTCGGCAGGGCAGACTCGCTCGAACACGTGTTCGCGGCTGATCGCGCTCCTCGTGGTCCCTGCGACGTCCGGCGGCGGGCACCGACGCGATCCGCGTGAGCGGTCCCGGCCTCGGGACGTCGGACCCGCCGGGAATGGCGGCCCGGACGACGAGAGCGGAATCCATGGTAGGAGCTTCCGGGAGCGCCCCTTGCCGGAAATCGACCTCCACGCCCACTCGAACTTCTCCGACGGCACACTGTCGCCGGCGGGTCTGCTCGAGGCCGCGGCGCGAGCGGGTCTGACGCATCTGGCGCTGACCGATCACGACACCGTCGCGGGCATCGCCGACGCCGCCCTGGCCGCGGCGGCCTCCGGCGTCGCCCTCGTGTGCGGCATCGAGATCTCCGCGTTCTTCAACGGCCGGGAAATCCACGTCCTCGGCCACTTCGTCCTGCCGGCCGCGCCGTCGCTGGCGGATCTCGGCGAGCGCATGGGCGTCGAGCGCACGCGGCGAATGGATCGGATGATCGAGCGCCTGAGCGCGGCCGGTTTTCCCGTGTCTCGGGACGAGGTGCTCGCCGAGTCCGGCGGGCGCCCCCCGGGCCGTCCGCACCTGGCCCGCGTGCTCGTGCGCCGCGGCCATGCGGACGGTTTTTCCGATGCTTTCCGTCGATTCCTTTCGCCGGGCCGTCCGGGGTGGGCCGACCGCGAGCGTCCCTCCGCAGAGCAGGCGGTCGAGACGATCCGTGCCGCCGGTGGCACCTCATCACTCGCGCACCCCGGCGTCGACAGAATCTCCCGCGCGGAGCTGGCGCAGCTCGCCGCGCTTGGTCTCGACGCCGTGGAGGCGTTCCACCCCGACCATCCGCCGTCGCAGTCCGAGGCATTCGTCCGCTGGGGCAGGGAGAATCGGCTGGAAGTCACGGGGGGAAGCGACTGCCACGGGATGCAGGAGAGCCATCCGCCGGGCACCTGCCGCACGCCGCCCGCCTCGTTCCGCGCATTGCAGGCAACGGCCCGGGCGCGCGCCGCGGCGCCTGCCCTGGCGCTGGCCGCCGAGGCGTGGCGGGCGCTCATCCCTTGATTATCGTCCTGTAATATACAGTCGGGTCGGTAAAGTTGACCGGGCGCGTGCGCGGGTTAGAGTCCTTCAGACGCGGGCCCCGGGGGGAGCGCCTGCACGCCGTCGGAGCGCCGATGGATCGACCGAGCAAGCCCGTTTCGCGCCCGCCCTCGGGGCTGCCGCGGCTCCCCGACGCGCTGGCGCGGGCGGCCGCGTCCGACCGGCGGGGCCACCACCGCTTCGACAAGGCCTTTCCGGTGTTCGTCCAAGGCGAGCGCGGGCTCATCGGGGGCATCGGGCGCAACATCACGCGCGAGGGCATGTTCGTCGAGACGCGCGACCCGTGTCCCATGGGCAGCGAGGTGCGCGTGACGTTCGCCGACCCGGCGCTCGGGTGCGAGATCACGGCCATCGGGGAAGTGCGCTTCCAGTGCTTCCTGAACTTCGCGGCCGGCGACGGCCAGCAGGGCGGCCTGCGCGGCATGGGCTTGAAGTTCCTCCGATTCGAGGAAACCGGAAGGCGCCGCGGGGCGGTGCTGCAGTAGGCGGCGAGCCGGCCGCCGCGGCGGATCCCGGAGCGGGGCGATCCGATCACGCCGGCGCGGCAATCTCCTCGCCCTCCGCGCGCGCGGCGGCGATGAGCGGATCGGCGCGATCCTCGTCCCACTGCCGGACGCCGACCGCCACGGGTTCGATCCGGCTGTCGGTGGTCGCGCGCAGACGCCAGAGCAGGCCGGTTCGCGCCCGATCCGGCGGCCCGTCGAACTCTGCCGCGACGACCACGAGGCCGATGTTGCTGCGACCGGGAGGGTCGGGCGACAGGCGGGACGAAGGAGAAGCCGGCCGTGCGTATTCTCGACGGCCGGATCCGGGACGAGGTGCCGACGACACGGGAAGGAGCCTCGCGCATGACGGAGAGGAGCTTCGGCCACGAACGCGGAAGCGGCCTGCCGGCTGGCATGCCTCCGGACGGCGCGGACGGCGCGAGTGCAGCGACGATCGACTGGCTGCTCGAGCCGGAAAACCCCTCCGTCCGATTCCTGACGCTGACCGCGCTCCTCGGGCGATCCGCGCGCCACCCGGAAGCGCGCGCGGCACGCGCCGCGATCATGCGGATCGGCGTGGTTCCCGCTCTTCTCGCCCGACAGGAGCCCGCGGGCCACTGGCGGAAGCCGGAGTCCTTCTACCGGGCGAAGTACCGGGGCACCGTGTGGCAGCTCGTCATCCTGGCCGAGCACCTCGCCGACGCCGCGACGCACGCATGCGCCGCGCCTGCGAGTTCCTGCTCGCAAACAGCCAGGATCCCGCGAGCGGCGGATTCTCTTTCCGCAGGGCGAAGCGCACGCCGGGAGGACTCCCGAGCGGCGTGATCCCGTGCCTCACCGGGAACGCCGTCTGGAGCCTCCTGCGCCTCGGGTTCCTCGACGACGAGCGGGTGGAGCACGGCGTGGAGTGGCTCACGCGCTTCCTGCGCTTCGACGACGGCGACTCGGCACCGCCCCACGACTTCCCCTACAACCGCTGGGAGATGTGCTACGGCCGTCACACCTGCTTCATGGGCGTGGTGAAGGGGCTCAAGGCGCTCGCAGAAATCCCAGCGGACCGTCGCTCGCCGGCGGTGCGCCGCACCATCCGGGCCGGCGTCGAGTTCATGCTGCGCCACCACGTCTTCAAGCGCAGCCACGATCTGCGGCGGATCGCGAAACCGGGCTGGACCCGCTTCGGCTTCCCGCGCATGTACCAGACGGCCACCCTCGCGGGCGCACAGCGCGGCTGGTACTCCGGCTCGAGCTTCGTGCGGCACAGCACGCGGATGCGCTTCTGGATTTCCTCGGGGGACGCCGGAGCCAGGCCGCGCGGCGGAAGCCGGGCCACGCCGTCCGCGGCGTCCACGCCTACGACCACGTAGCCCCCGTTCAGCTCGTGCAGGTCGTTGGCGAACGCGCAGATCGAGTACAGGATCTGCTCGGCCGGCGAGCGCGGACCGGCTTCGCTCCAGCGCGCCTTGAACTCGACGCGTTCGGATTCCACCCCGCGCAGGCGCAGGATGTCGTCGGGAGGGATGAGCAGCGGCGTCGGCATCGGTCGCGCGTCGGCAGGAGGCCGGCCGGGAGAGGATGGGCGGCGGCGCCGCGGGCCGTCAAACCCGCGTCGGCCGAGCCAAGGACGGATCGTACCATGCCCTATCAAGTTGACTCACTTCCGTGAGTCGAAACCGCTCAGCCCGAGGGGAGCGCGGGCCGGCTCTTTGGCCCGCGCGGACACGAGGGCCCGACTGTACAGCCCCGGCGCCCCTCGCGTCCGCTCCGCGCGCGATAGAGCTGCGCGCGGAGCTCCCCTCGGGGCGAGCGATTCATCCAGCGGAGTGCGTCAACTTGATAGGCATGGATCGTACGACCCTCCGCGAGCGGCGGGAATCCCCGATCGGTTCCAGGCTCGGAGCGCGCCTGCCGTCGCAGAACTGCGCCGCGACCGTCAGGGGGCGGTTCGTCCGTGGCCGGTCGGCGCCGCCTTCGCTGCTCGCCGGGGTCGGTGCGGCAGATACGCTCCGACGGGCGAGTCGAGGCGGGGGATCGCTCCGTGTCGCAAAAACGCAACGCTTTCGGAAAGCGGGGGATATCATGCGCCCAGAGGAGGGCCAGATGCCCAAGAAGAAGACGGTCGGGGAAAGGCGTGGCGATCGCACGAGCGCGAAAACGATCGAGGCCGGGCAGCCGCCGGTGCAGGCCGGCGTGGCCGCGCCGAAGAAGCGGGGCCGCAAGGCGGCCGAAGTGCCCAGGGCGCTCCAGGACGAGATCGTCGAGGCGAAGGGGCTGCTGGCGAAGGCGACCGCGGGCGACACGGAAGCCCGCTACAAGGTCGCGCGCATCGTCAGGCGGGTCCAGACCGACCCGAGGAAGTACGGCAAGAACGCGGTCGGGGCGCTGGAGCGCCACCTGAAGATCGGTGCGAAGACCCTGTTCCGATACGCCGCCGTGCCCGAGGCGTGGGACGAGGCTCGGTTCAAGGAGCTGGCGACGCGGCGCACGCCGGCGGGCGCAACCCTCGGCTGGTCCATGTTCCTGGCGCTGGCGGAGGAGAAGGACGGCCGCAGGCGGAACGCGCTGGCGCAGAAGGCGGTCGAGGAAGGGCTTTCGGTCCGCGCGGTGCGCAACGCCGTCGCCGGGACCGACGGCGACAAGGAGACTGCGCCGGCCGAGAGCGTGACAGCGGCGGCCGTGAGGGCCGAGCGGCTCGACGCGGTCCTGGGCGCCGTCGCCGAGGTCCTGGGGGCCGTCGAGGACCCGGCCGACGACGAGACGCTGGCGACAGCCGCCCGCCGATGCGCGCTCGCGCTGGAGCGGCTGGTCGAGACCGCGCCCGCAGTCATCGAGAGGCTCCGGGAGGTGGCGCCCGAAGACGAGGCGCAGGAGGAGGAAGGCTCGCTCGACTGACGGCGGGGAATTTCGTTGCTGCGAAAAGTCGCAACGTTGCGACTTTTCGTCTACGTCGACAGAATCAAAGCGCCCGACGACTCGTTCCCTACCGCCCTCGCTCGCGGCGTGCCTTCGGCTTCGCTGCCCGAGCGGCGGCCGGTCCGGATGGCCACGGAATCTCCGGATGCGGCAGAGTCAGGACGGCGGTCACCGGGCCGGCATGCGTCTGGACGCGGTACTCGACGGTCCGCGGCGTGGGACCGCCGGATTCGAGCTCGGCGCGGAACGTCGCGACGTGCTCCACGATGCCGACGGCCGCCGCGGCGAGGAGCCGCATCTCCCGCGCGTCGGCCGCGCGGGCGCTGGTGTCGCGCGCCGAGTGGAACCAGTGGGGGAAGACGTCCAGCTTCCCCAGGTCCCAGCCGAGCTCGGCGAGCTCGCGTCGGATGACCAGCGGCAGCTCGCCGGCCGCCGAGAACGAAAGGGACAGCGCCTCGGCGACGATGTCGATCTTGTCGGGGGCGTCCTTGCGGCGCGGCGGCAGATTCCCTACCGCGCAGTAGCCGTCCGGCGAGGCGAAGACGATGAGCCCCCACGACTGCATGGCCTGGCCCATGACGGCGGCGCACGCGCCGACCGCGCCCAGTTCCGGGACGTCCAGCCGGACCGGCTGCGCGTCCGAGAGGACGGTCCACGGGCGCGCGCGGAAGAAGCGGGCGGCGGCTGCGACGAGCGCGGCTGCGGCGGCCTTCTCGACCCGCAGCGACGTGCGGAAATCCGCGAGTGCCGGACTCGCGCCGGACATGGTCTCGCCCATGTGGCGGAGGAAGGCGTCCGCCTCCGGAACGGGTGCGACCGACACCGGGACGCCCGGAAGGACCGCCGAGACCGACTTCGCGTGCGCGTCCGTCGCGACACGAAGCCGCTCCGGCGGGCTCCTCGGCCCTGCCAGCGGCTTCGCGAGGGCCTTGCACAGCAAGGCTGCCAGGGCGTCTTCCGGCGCGTCGGGGCGCAGCATCTCGAGCGCGACGACGAGGCTGCGCGTCACGTCGAGCCACACGACGACGTCGGCCTGAAAGCCGCCTTCGTCGTCGACGAACAGCGGCGCGGCCATCCGCCCGCCGACCCACTCGGTTTCCGACACGGCCGCTCCCGACGGCGCACGAGGGCGCCCCGTGGGTGTCTGCTCCTTGCGGGAGGGCGTGTCAACCGCGCCGGCGGGCAGAAGTGCCTTGTCCCTTCGCGCGATGGCGGATCAGGGCACGCACGAGAGGACGCCGTCGCCACGGTCGCCGCAACGCAGATGCGTCCGAGCACAGTCCATCTGGGGCAGCGCGACTCCGTCTTGGCAGCTCACCAGAATCGCTCCGTCGCATGCCAAGACTCCATCGCTGCAGGCGTCGGCCGGGCCAGCGTCCATCGGACCGGTGGACGACGCGCTGGAGCCACCGCCGTCGGCAACAGCCTCCGTGCCCGCCACCGTGCCGCCGTCGCTCCTCTCGCCCGCTGCCTGGCCCGCGTCCGAACTGCCGAGCGAACAGCGCCCGCCGTTCGGCGCGTCCGAGCACGTGCCTCCGGCCGACTCGACGCTGCAGTCCGCGAGAGTCTCCGGAATGCCTGAAGCGTCGCAGCCGACAACTCGCGTACCGTCGCATCGAGACACGTTGCCGCAGGCGGCGGGCGACGGAGTCGCCGGGTCTCGGCACACGCCGGACGCATCGGACCGCTGGAGCGGCCCGCAACAGTAGAAGCCGTCCATGCACGCCTTGGCGTCGGGCTCCATCCGGCACGGCTGCGGGTCCGGAGGAAGCCGTCCGCAGTCGGTCGCCGGGAATCTGCCGGTTGCATAGACCTCGTAGACGCTGTCCAGTCCCGAGAGGACGGTCCCGATGCTGCAGTTCTCCAGGATTTCACCCACGCTCGGATCGTAGGAAACGAAGCCGGTGATTCCGACCAGAAGCTGCTGGGCCGCGAGCGCCTCTCCGAAGATCCGCCCGGCGACGGACGGATAGCTCGCGGCACTGTCGAACATCGCGGGTCGCACCCCGGCCTCGGCGGCGTCGCGGCCCTGAGCATTCGCGGCGTCGTCGAAGTACCGGTCGAGGAGCGCATCGGTGAAACCGAAGTCCTCGGCCTCCCCGCGCCGGCCCAGCAGCAGGAGCGTCGGCAGACCGTTCGCCAGCGGGGGGCGCAGTCCGCGCAGGTGCGGCAGCATCGGGGTCCCGGACAGCGCCGGGCTCCCGGTGTCCAACCCCCACAGCGGCATCATGAGAACCCGCTGCCCGCGCGAACAGGACGGTTCCGGGATGCCGTCGAGATACCGGGCCATCGAAGCGGCCGCCTTGAGAACGTGTCGCGGAGTCCCCATCGCCGGGGAACCGACCGCCGTTCGAACCGCGGTGGACAGCGCGGCAAGGTCGGACGTCTCGTCCACGAGCTTGGTGGCTCCAGCCGCGGCGAACATCCAAATCGAGATCGAAGCCCCCGCTGCGACCGCCGATTCCAGCAGCGGGCGGTGGACGGACTCGTCGAAGCCGGTCGCCTGCGGCTCGCGCCTCGAACGGTCCTTGTCGACCAGGTACGCGACGTGCAGCGGTCCCGTCAGCGACAGCGTCGGCACTCGGGCGGCAATGGCAGAGAATTCCAGGCCCCCGACCGTGTCGGTGCAGTTCGCGTAGACCACGGAAAGAGTCCGCGCAGTCGGGCATGGCATCTCCACACGGCCGACGATCGAGTAGCGGCACCGTTCGGAGTCGAAACTCTTGCTCGTTTCGACGAATTTCGGCAGGCATTCCGGGGAAGGTTCCGCTTCGGCGGTGCCCGCATCCGCCGGGGTCGGCGCCGAGCCCGTCCCGGCATCGGCCTGCTCCGTCGAGGGGGTGTGGTCGCAGGCGGATGGGACCATGCCCAGTCCGGCAGCGACCGTCCCGAGAACCATCGCCGGAAGTGCCTTTCGATTCGTCATGGGAGCCTCCGTGCGCGCCGGCGTGCAGGCTCGGCGCCCTTCTCTCTTCTCGCGCGGCAGGGCCGGCGCTTACTGACGCGGTCTTCGTGTAAGCGCCGCCGGGGTTCGAGCGATTTGTGTGTGCGACCCGGAAGCAGCCGGCCGCGTTCCTCGCTCCAACCGCGCGACGCCGCGGGCGTCGCCCCGCAACTGGTGCCCAGGCGCACCGGGAGTCCCGCCATGTCCAAGCCAACGTTCGGACGTCGATTCGCCATCGTGCTCTGCGCTGCGACGGCAGGCTGCAGCGGCACGACGAAGCTGCAGCCTTCGCTCCTCCTCGACCGCGGACACGCCGTGCGGGAAGAAATGAACGCGCGCCTGAGCATGTGCTCGACGCACCCGCTGGCCGACTACGCCAGGACGGGAATCTGCCGCGGTCTGGCGGAGCCGATCTTCTTCAACGGAGGCGGCGTGCCGGCGTCGCAGGTCGAGGACGTGGTGGGAATCGACCACGCGGGTCGGCACGTCGGTCGCGTGGTCGTGGACTCGACCCGTTCCGACCCCGTGACCGTCCAGGACATGCCGCTCGAGCCGGGAGGGTTCGCGTGCGTGTACCGGGCGGACCACAGCGGGCTTTCCGACCCTCCCTCCATGCTCTACGGCGGCTTCCAGGTGCCCTTCCCCAACCAGAACGGGTACTTCGACCAGAAGGACGGCCCGGAAGGATTGCTCTGCTACGTCCTCGACAGGCACCTGCAGGCGCCGGGCGCCGCCGTACCCGGCAACGTCGTGCAGCTTGTCGCCGACCTGCACGCGCGCGGCGGCTCGTACAAGGACTGGTTCGCGTCGGGCGTGACGCTCGACGTCGATGAGACCGTACGGAGCATCGCGCGCGGCGGCGGTCTCGTCTGGCGTTCGGCATGCACCGCCGAAGGCGTGGTCCGTTTCCCGGACGGCCCGTACGACAAGCACCTTGCTCTCGTGATCGACGGCCCCGGTCCGGGCATGGGGGTCTCCGAAGCGACGGGCCGCTTCGTTATCCCTTACCAGCGGCTCCCGGCGACGCCGGGCGACCGCGTCTACCTCTCGGGAGGCCAGCTCTGTTCCACGCGCTTCCCGGCGGACGCCTGCCCGGCGCGCGACCTGGTCTGCGAGGTGGATCGCGCGCAGGCGCAGCTCGTGGAGGCGCTCGCGTCGTGCGAGACGGACGACCGCCTCTCGCAGTCGTACAGCCCCAGCAGCCCGGTCATGCAGCGCGCCGACGGCCGCAGCTACGTCGCGGCCGCGATTCCCAAGGACGCGCGCGTACGGCAGGGGTGGGTGCAGGTATCGTGCAGGGTCGGCGACACCTCCGTGCGCGTGGAGATCCGCGGCAGCGACAACGTCATCGGCGGCGGCATCGCGTACGGCGCGGTCGACGAGGGCGGCACCCTCGACACCGTGCTGCCGTTCGCGAGCGCGACCGCGGCGGAACTGCGGTGCCCGGTAGATCGCCCGAGGACGTGGAACGTCCTCGTGGTCGGTGCGCTCGCCCTCCAGGAGCCCGTGGTGCAGGGCTGCCCGACCTTCGTGACCGAGGTGCACTCGGTCCGCTAGCGGCGTCCCCGGGGGGAACGCGCCGCAGCCGTCCCCGCTGCAAGTTCCTGCCAGCGACCATGCGGCGAGACCCGCGCCGCGGTTTCCCTCCAGGAGGCCGCGGCGCAGGTGTCTGCGCGCGGAATCGGATGGTGCGGACCTCGAACGCACCGGGTGTGCTCCTGCGCCCGTTCGCACACGGGCGTTGACGCACTGCGGCACGGCGCCGGCCAATCGAAGCAGCTTTCCGCTCCATCCAGCCCAAGTCGTGGACAAGGCATGCCATTGACACGCCAAGTCAAGGGGGCGATAGTGCCCGCCGCTCCGCCTGCCAGACGGTGCCGCAGCCCCCGGGCGAGCCGAGGGAATGGAATGTCGTGGAGCAATGCTGGAGAAGTGAGATGAACGACACGACCGCCAACCCGACCGCCGACGGCGCCGAGGAGAAGCACGCCGCCCCGGTTGTCCCGGATGACCGCATCGCAGCCGTGGAGGAGTTGTCGCCGGAGCTGCAGGCGATGGTACACAGGTGGCGGGACGACGTTGACAAGATGGTGAAGGAGTGCGAGAAGGTTCCCGAAGGTCACGCAGCGTTCCACCAAGAACCCGACGGCTACGGCGCCATCTACTGAGAAACCGGTCAGGACAGGATTCGGACGCGGAACGCCCGCAGGGGCCGAGGAGTGCGTCCGTCCCGCCGAGGAGGGGTTGCCATGCAGCACCGCGCCAAGAAATCCCTGTCCGTCGAGGAACCGCCGAGCGAGCTCGTCGAACTGATTGCCACAAGCTTGGGATTCAACCCCAAGACCGGCAAGGAGTTCGTCGATGCCGCCGCCGCCCTCGGCGACATCGCGTCCGATCGCTGCAAGAAGACGCCAGGGTTCTTCGGAGCGGAATGCGCGCCCGACGGCTGCCGCTACCCTGATGCCGGGCCATCCTGCCCTTGGCCGGCGACGGACTTCCGCTGCCCGGCGAACATGCGCGACATGAGCCGCTACTGGTGCCTTGCTTTCGGGCGCATGGATTTCTTCCTCGTCTCGCACATGCACCCCAGGTGGGGCAACGCGTTCCGGGAGCGAATCGGAGGACTGCCGCAGGTCGAGGGCGTCATGGCTCTGCCGGCGCTGCGGGTCCGGCACAGCTTCGCGCAGAACGAAAACGAGCGCGAGTCCGAAAGCCGCCTGCCCTTCGGGTTGCCCGGTTGCTCCGGGCCGACGCTGGTGTCGTTTGCGTGCCTCGAACTCCCGGTGGACCTTCTCGACACGCGGCGACCCGGTTCGTCGGAAGACGGCCCGAAAGTGCGCGGCCGGTTTCTCGCGGAACTGGCGGACCAGGTGCTCGGGTGGGAGCAGGAGCCATCCCCGATACTGCTGCAGGAGCGACTGTCGGCCGACGACATCGGTCTCGAGATGCTGCTTTCCTTCTCGTCCAAGACTTTTCCCGTCATCCTCAAGTCGGAACACGCCACGGTCGAGTCGCTTGTCCGGTATGCGCGTGCCTTGGAGGGGTTGCGCCTGCAGCCGGGCATTCGGGACTGGCACATGCTGCTCGGCTACCGCCCGGGCTCGGCGGGCGCCGTGCTGAGGAACGACGCCCGCGCCGCGTTTCCCGGTTCGGGCGACAAGTGGAAGGGGCTTACGTTCCACTTCCTGGTGCGCTTCCACAGGGGGCCGAATTCGGAGGACGTGACGGAGGCGAACGCGAAGCTGGGGTCGATACGGCCACCGCCGGGGGTGCCCGACCCGCCGAACATGCGGGATCGCGTTCGGCTTGCGGAGTGGCACTACGTGCGCGACATCGTCTGCGACGACGTTGCGCAGATGGTCCAAGCCATTGTCGAGGTGAACCAACTGCCGTCCGTGGAACGGACGGCCTTGGTTCCGTCCTTTCCCAGCGAACTGCTCGCCGACCCCCGCGTTTCGAAGCCAGATCGGCGGCACCGGGAGGCGGCGAAGAACGAGCGGCAATCCACAGTAGGGCCTGAGTGGAACTACAGGGCACTGGACGAAAGAGTGGCCTCCGACGCGCCCCACATGCTGCCTGCGCTGGAACTGGCCCTCGCGACACATCACGCGCCGCCGGCAAGCGGCTTCCCCCGGCCTCCGCCGCGGCGTTTTGCTGCCGACGAAATCCTCAACCGCCGCCTCTACGACATCGAAAGCGAGCTGCAGTGGCTGCAAACCTACCTCCGAAGCCTGCGGCGCGACTGGGAGCACTGGTGGGAAAGCCGCGGCGGCGGCAGCGCCGAAACCGATGGTCGAGAGTGCTTCGAGCGGCTCGATCGCATCCTCGCGTGGGATCTGGGCATACTCCGCTCGTATCCGGCGCGCGTTGAGACCGTCGCTCGCGACGATGCCGAGTGCCTTGCGGAGGCCTCGACGTTGCCGCGCGGACAGCAAGCATCCCTGCTGCTGCAGCGGATTGCCGCCCACGACGAGTTCCTGAAGAAGGCGTGGGCAGCCTGCGGGGAGGCATGCAACACGGTTCGAAGAGTCAAGAACGCCGCCGCGACGCTGCTGACAGCCTACCGGGACCGCTGCGAAGGAACGCTGGTGGTCACTCCGACGGAGCCGATGCAGCATCTGACCGACCAGAACGGCGTCGGAGACGGCCTGCAATCCGTGGCGCTCAGGTTGATGCGCGACTATGTCGCCCGCGCCGGGCATCCCGCTTTCAGCGACGAAGTCAAGACGGAAGGCACATTCAAAGGCGGAATCGCCACGTTCTCCTCGACCGAGGCGGAATTCAAGATCGTGCCGGATTTCCGGCTGCTGCACCTTCCTCCGGACCTCCGCTTCAACACGCAGGACAAGCTGGTCATTCTCGCGCACGAGGCCGCGCACTTCGTGCTCTGGCTCATCGGTCGCTCGCGAACGGCCAAGAAGCTGCTCGAGGACGCGCTCAAACCCCTCTGGGAACGGGCCTTCGCCCTCCTGCAGTGGGAGAACGGCACGGCTGCCGCCCGCGAGCGGCTGGCGCAATCGTGGGCAAAGGACCTCTGGAGACAGGAGCTTCTCTGCGACATCCTTGCCGCGCTGGCGGCCGGCCCGGCCTATCATGCGTGTCTTTTCCACTATCTCTTCCGGACCCACGAGTGGCCGAATCTGACGCACCCGCCGGGTTGGATCCGGTTCCGAACCGCGTTGGCGCTTGCGCGGGCGATGGGCTGGGATGCGGACGACCCGTGGACCGTCTACGCACCCATGGCGGCCGCGATCAGGCGACACTATGCCAGCAAGGAGGGCGACGACCGGCGAGTGAGGTGCTTCCATCACCACGTCAGGTCCTTGGTGGAGGAGCCCACGTACTGGCTGATGCGCTCGCTCGACGATCCGCCGGACCCGCGATCCTGCCTCACCGGAATCAAATCCGACCCGGGCACCCTCCTGTTGGCAATCTGCCATGTGGCCAGCGTTCTGAGCCCGTCGTACCTGTTCTACCCGTTCGCTTCCGACCCGGCGGCGAGGGAGACGGTGCGCTGCACGGAGAACGACCGATGCCGGCGGACGATGCACCGCCTCATGAACGGGGAACTGGTCCTGAACGAACCGCCGAGAGTCATCGCCGCGGCAAGCATGATTTGGCCCTACGGCCGGCCGTACCATGCAGGCGGTCAGGTGCTGCTGTCCATCCTCAACACGGAAGTCAGCAGTTCCTTCGCAGGAGCCGCGGCGGCTGCGGCCCGCGAAGAAAGGGGCGCCGCGGCATAGTGGCAGGAGCCGACGTGCACCTGCCTGCGTGTCGGTTGTAAGCGCAGCGCGTCCGGAGCGTGTAGAGCGTGGAGGCGGCCGCCCGGCGAGGCGCGGAGGCGGAGAACATGGATCGCATGGACGAGTGGCAGACGTTCTTCCTGTCGCTGGTCGGCGTCTCTGGCCAGGAAGACGAAGAAGATGCGTGGCGCTACTGCTACCAACGGTATTTCGAGCGCATGGAAGTGGCCCTGCTCCGTCGAGGCACGGCCGGCGCCGACATCGACGACATTCTGAGCGCGGTCGCGACCGACCTGCGCCTGCGGCTCGCGCGAACGCGTTCGGGCGCTGCGGACGGCGCGTTGCATCGGGCCATGCAGGTCTTCTTCCGACGCGACATCAGAGGCGACCCCCGGGAGGCGTTCAAGGCTTGGCTCTACACTTGTCTGCGGAACGAGAACGGAAACGTGATCCGTCGAAGGGCGCGCGAGGCCGGCGTCACGCTGCCGGAACCGGCCGCCGCGGACGACCCGGAGCAAACCGCCGAGTGGCGCGAGCTTCTGCGACGGGCGCGCGACCGGATCGACACTCTCTCGGAGCTCGAGAGAACGATTCTCGAACCACCCGAAGGGGTGCCCGACAGCGACCTCGGCGCCTACCTGGAGGCAAAAGGGCATTTCCCCGACCGCGCCGCGCACTGGACCAAGAACAACATCCAAGTGCTTCGCCTGCGCATCCGAACGGCGCTGCGAAAGCACGTCATGGGGGAAACATGAGCGACATCCGACAAACCGAACACCACCTTCTGCCGGACGATCACGAGGTCTGGACTCCGGGCGAGGACGAGGAGCACAGGGACGCGCTCTCGCCGCGGCTCGAGGGGATGCTGCAGCACGAGCTCGCCCGCGTCAGGGCCCGCCGGGCCTGGGAGTCGGCGGCGAGCGAACCCGACAAGACGACCGTGGTCGAGCTGTGCCGGAGGATTCGGACCATCCTCGGACCGCCGCCTGTCGACGAGGTTCCCTTGGAGCATGGCAGCCGGACGCTGCCTGAACTCGGCTGGCTGGCGCAGTTCCTGCGCGAGCACGACCTGGGTTTCAGCGTGGTGCGGCGCCTGGTCGATGCGTCTCGCCCGGAGGCCACCGCACATGCCGTGGGTTCGATGGCCCCCTTGGAGGCCCTTCCCGACGGCGTGGCGCCGGAAGCCGAGGCATGGCCGGTCGACGAGTCCGACTATCTGCAAGGGCTCCGGACGCGTCTTCGTCTGGCCGACAGGCCGGACCTGCTGGAGGACTCCGCTGGTCAAGGTCGTTGAAGCGATGCAGGGCAGCGCCCCGTCAGAAACCCATCGCATCCGGTCGGATGCGCCCAGCCCTCAGCCCCTCCGCCCGCACGATCGCCCTCAGATCCCCCAGCGCCCATTCCAGGTCGTCGTTGACGACGCAGTAGTCGTAGCTCTTGCACCCGCGCCGCACTTCCGCGCGCGCCGCCGCCAGGCGCCGGGCCATCACCCCGTCGCCGTCGGTGCCGCGCCCGCGCAGCCGCCGCTCCAGCTCCGCCATCGACGGCGGCAGGATCATCACCGCCGCCGCCTCCGGGTGCGCCCGCTTGAGCTGTTCGCCCCCCTGCACGTCGATGTCGAACACCGCCAGCCGTCCCCTCGCCAGCGCCTCCTCCACCACGCTGCGCGGCGTCCCGTACCGGCACCCGTGTACGAACGCGTGCTCCACGAAGGCCCCCTCCCGCACGCGCGCCAGAAACTCCGCCTCCGTCACGAAGCGGTAGTCCACGCCGTCCCTCTCCTGCCCCCGCGGCGCCCGCGTCGTCCACGACACGCTGAAGACCGCCCCCGGCGTCTCGTCCACCAGCCGGTGCGCCAGCGTCGTCTTGCCCGCCCCCGACGGCGCCGAAAGCACCAAGAGCAGGCTTTCGGCTTTCGGCTTTCGGCTTTCGGTCGAGCCAGGAGAACGGCTTTCGGGTTCCGACTCTCGGCTTCCGGAAGAGCCCGGGTCGTGCAACCTGTCGGATTCACTCGACATTCTGCACCTGCTCGCGCACTCGTTCCAGCTCCGTCTTCATCTCCACCACGATGCGCGCCATGTCGGTGGACTGCGACTTGGACCCGATGGTGTTCACCTCGCGGTTGACCTCCTGGAGCAGGAAGTCCAGCCGTCGCCCGACGGCCCCCGCGCCCGCGAGCACGCGGTCCAGCTCGTCGAAGTGCGCCACGAGGCGCGTCAGCTCCTCGGCGACGTCGGTTCGGTCGGCGTAGAGCACCACCTCCTGCGCCACGCGGTCCGGATCCACGCCCGGCTCGCCCGCCACCTCGCGCACGCGCGCGTGCAGCCGCTCGCGGAACACCTCCACCGCCGCCGGAGCCGCCTCGGCCGCCTTCGTCGCCAGTTCGCGCAGCGTCCTCGCCCGGGCGCGGAGGTCCGCCTCCAGCGCCGCTCCCTCGCGCCGGCGCGACGCCACGAGCGCGTCCAGAGCCGCGCCCAGCGCCGCCCGCAGCGCCTGCGAGACCGCGTCCGGATCCGGCGCCCGCTCCTCCAGCCGCACCACGCCCTCCAGCACGAGCAGATCGCGGATGCCGAGGTCGTCGCGGATTCCCGCCGTCTTCGCCGCCCGCGCGGACGCCTCCGCGTACGCGGCCACGAGCGCCGCGTCCACCACCGGCGTCGACGCCGGCGCCGTCGAGGTCCGCCGCACGAACACGTCCACGTTGCCGCGTGCCAGACGCTCCTTCACCTGACGCACCGCGTCGCCCTCCAGCGACGACAGTTCGCGGGGCAGCCGCGCCTTGACCTCGCAGTACTTGCCGTTCACCGAGCGGATCTCGACCGAGACCTCCTCGGTGCCCGCCGTCGCCGTCCCCGCGCCGAACCCCGTCATGCTCGCGATCGCCATGCACGCTCCCGACAGAGGGCGCACAGTAGCGCAAGGCGAACGGGCGCGGCGGGCGGATCGGAGGGCGGCGGCCCCCGAGGCAGGAGGCGCCGGGGAGGGACGCGGCTGGCGGATGCTCCAGTGCGGCACTGCGCCGGACGGGCGTCCTGCCCCGCTCGGGCCGATGGATCGTCGGTGCGGAATCCACATGGGTGCAGCTCTTGCCAGATCCGACTCCATGGGGGCGTCCGCGGTCCTTGTGGGCAGCCCCGGGAAGTCGCCTTCCCGGGGAGCACGCCCACGTTCAGACACTTGCCGACCAGCCGCACCAGCACCGTGTCGGCCACCCTTCGCCGGAGCAGCTCCGGCAGCACCTTGCGATCGATGCTGAACCACCTGTGCCCCGGAGCCCGCCCCGCACTCGGAGGGCTCGCCGACGGGCCGCTGCCGGAGTGGTAGCTGCGCTACGGGTGCAGCGGATCCTGGCACGCGCCGGTCGCGTACTCCTCGTAGCCGGGGCCGAGCAGGCCGGTGCAGTACTGGCCGGAAGGACAGGTGCTGCGCGAGGGGAAGAACCCGTCGCCGGGCTCGGGGCAGAGCTGCCGGCACTTGGCCGGGCCCAGCGGCTGGTGCGTGGTCGCGTCGATGGTCGTCACGCACAGGAAGCCCGCTTTGCACGCCGAGCGCGTGGCGTCGGAGGCGCAGCCTTCGTGGCACTCGGTGGAGCCATCGCCCTTGGGACCCGCGGGCATGCACACGTTCGTCGTGGGGCTGGAGGGCACGCACTTCTGCTTGACCGCCGGGTTGTCCGCGCCGACCGGGGCGGAGCGATCCACCGGCAGATCCGGGCAGTTCTGACGCGTGATGTCGCAACTGTCGGCCGGGGCGCAGGCACCGCCGCGGTTCTCGCTCGTCGACTCCTCCTGGGGCAGGTCCGAACAGTACGCGGGGCGCGAGTCCTGCGGCGTGCAGCGGTCCATGCGCTGCTGCTCGCTGCCGGGGAAGCAGCCCGGGCGGCACTTGCGCGGGGTCTGGCCGCACGTGCCGGGAAAACAGCCCTGGTCGGTGGGACAGGGGTGCTGGCAGTCGCAGTCGGCCCCGCGCGCGACCGTGGTGTAGCACTGGCCGTCGGCGGCGCAGCAGCGCAGACCCGCCGGGCACTGGCTGTCGGCGCTGCACACCACGCGGATGTCCAGCACGTCCGTGTCCTCGGAGCCGTCGGTGTCGGCGGCGCGCGCCGTGAGCCGGTGCGGACCGATGCCCAGCGTGTTCCACGTCACGCTCTGCGTGTAGGGCGGCGCCGTCTTGCGCATGAGGTAGGTGCGGTCGTCCAGCCCCACGTCCACGCTGGCGACCGGCAGCGTGCTGACCACCTCGACGACGAGGTTGCTGGTGCCCTTCACCGTGGCGAGCGGCGGGTTGGAGTTCCGGTCCGGCACCGGCTGCTTGATCTTCACGCGCAGGGGCTTGATGCGAACGTGGATCGACACGTCGCGGGTGGACGCACCGGTGTCCAGCGCGGACGCCGTGAGCAGGAGCTGCCCCTGCTCGATCTGGCCCGCGAAGTCGGGCGTGCGGAACGTGGTCGTGCAGTCGATGTCGGTGTCGGGCTCGCCCGCGGGGCACACCTTCGCGTCCTGCGTGCCGATGCGCAGCGAGAGCGACTGCAGCCCCGCGGGGTTGTGCGCGGTCGCGTGGAACTCCACGACCTCGCTGCTCACGATGACCTGGCCGTCGTTGGGCGACAGGATCACCACGGTGTTTTCGCTGAACTGCTTGAGCTGGACCTCGCCGCAGTCGCACGCCGCGGCGAGCACGGCGGCGAGCGCAAGGGTGCGGACGGGACGCGGACGCATCGCAGGCTCCTCCCCCGCGGAGAACCGGGGCAGTGTAGCGGCGAACGCCCCGGTTTTCCAGCGTCGGGAGGCCTTTTCATGCGGTTGCGGCCGATTGAAGCTGCTTCGGCGAGCCCGCACTCACTTCGGCTCGGCGCACGGCGGGCGGCCTGGAGGCTGCCGCCCCACGTGCGGCCACAGGCCGCCGATCCGACGTGCGGCCACAGGCCGCCGATCCGACGTGCGGCCACAGGCCGCCGCTCCAACTCACGGCTACGCGCGCGACTTCTGCAGAGAACTGGGCGCGTCCAGGCCGGCGTGATCGGAAACGCCAACGCCCAGCCGGTCCACCAGCTCGCCGCCCAGCCATCCGGTCACCAGCGCGAGCCCGATGCCCACGAACGACAGGACGTAGGCACCCATGGGCGGAGCCGTCGACAGCCGATAGCGCATCGCCCAGCTCGCCACGAAAAGCAGCACCACGACCACGTTGCCGATGCCGTGCCAGGCGCCCACCGCCTTCGCACGCGTGCCCTGCGGTATGGCCACCCAGTCCACGAGCCCGAACACCCCCGCGGCCAGCGCCCCGATGATGCCGAACCCGATCATCCAGTAGGCCATGTCGTGCCATCTTCCCGGCGCGACCGACGCGAAACCCACGAGATCGCAGACGACCGAGATCGTCAGCAGACCCAGCGGAAACACCACCAGCATCGGGTGGATGGGATGCCCTGCGGCTTTGGCTCTCGATTCCATGCGGCGAACGTGGGCACCGCGGCGGCGCCGCGCACGCGACGGGCGCTCGCCGCACCGCTATGCGAGCCGCGCCACCTCGTCGTACAGGTGGATGGCGCTCTTGATGCCGCTGACGAAGTCGCCCAGGTGCAGCGACTCGTTCTCGCCGTGGGCGTTGGAGCGCGGGTCCTCGACGCCTATGAGTAGCGCCGGAACGCCGCCCAGCGCCGTGACGAACGGGCCCACGAAACCGATGGATCCGCCCGCGCCGATGATCTCCGCCTTGCGCCCGTACCCCTTCTCCAGCGCGCGGAACGCCGCCTGGAACACCGGGTGCGACGTGTCGCACATCCACCAGGCGCCGCAGGCTTCTTCGGTCACGGTCGTTTCGAGGCCCCAGGGCGTCGCGCGGTGCAGCGCCGCGGTCAGCAGCCGCAGCGTCTGGCGCGGATCCATGTCCGGCACGATGCGCACGCCCACCTTGGCGCGGGCCACGTCGTTGAGGATGTTGCGCCGGTCCTTCCAACTCGACGCCTCGAACGCGTTCACGCTGAAGGACGGGCGGCGCCACAACTTCTCGAACAGCCCGCCGGGGCCGCCCGTCAGCACCGCGCTCTCGACCATGCCGGCCTGGCGGCGGAAATCCTCCGGGTCGATCTTCAGCCCCTCGAACGCCCTGCGCTCGGCGTCGGTCAGGGGCCGCACGGCGTCGCACATGCCGGCAATCGCGAGGTCGCCCTTGTCGTCCACCATCGAGCCGAGCATGCGGCACAGGGCCGTGGCGGCGTCGGGCACCGGGCCGCCCCACATGCCGGAGTGGACCGAGTTCTTCAGCGCCCGCACCTCCACGTCCACGCTCACGAGGCCGCGCAGCATGGTCGTGACCGCGGGCACGTTCGCGTCGAAGTTGCCCGTGTCCGTGAGCACCACCGCGTCCGCCTTGAGCATCGCGCGGTGCAGCGCGAGAAACTGCTCCAGGTGCGCGCTGCCGGTCTCCTCCTCGCCCTCGACGACGATCTTCACGTTGAGCGGCAACTCGCCCGAGCCCTTCAGCCACGCGTCCACGGCGCCCGTGTGCAGCACGATGCCGGCCTTGTCGTCGGCGGTGCCGCGGCCGAACAGGCGTCCGTCGCGCTCGGCGGGCTCGAACGGGGGCGAGAGCCACTTGGACTCGTCGCCGGCGGGCTGCACGTCGTGATGCGCGTAGAGCAGCAGCGTGGGCCTGCCGGGAGCGCGCAGGCGCTCGGCGTACACGTACGGGTGCGCGCCGGGCACCTCCAGCAGGCGGGCGTTCTCGAAACCGCGCTCCGTCAGCAGCTTCGCGACGGCCTCCGCGCTGCGACGCACCTCCTCGGGGGGGAAGCCGGCGAATCCGCACGAGGGGATGCGCACGAGCGATTTGAGGTCGTCGACGTACCGGCGGTGGTTCTTCTCGAAGGCGGCGAGCGCTTCCTGGATCGGCATGGGACCTCCCGGCGACTGGGCCGGGCGCATCCTGCCCCCGGGCGCGGGCGGGCGCAACGGGTATGCGGAAGGGCGGCCTGCGGTGCGGCCCGATACGACGGGAATCAGCGGAAAGGACGCGGCTCCGGCCGAACCTGCGCGGTTCGCTGCGCCGTGTCGGCGCAAAAGGAGGCGCCGATGCCGAGACTTCGCTGGCGCGGCTGCTGCGCACCGACCTTGTCTTCGATTGCTTCGCGGATCAGGGCCGCCATCGAGATCCCGCGGTCGGCGGCGGCGCGCCGCAGTCGCTTCAGGAGAACGGTCGGCAGAGAGAGCGTCGTACGTTCCACGACTTCATGATGGCCGACACGATGATCGCACGCAAGCCGGCCGTTTTCGCCCGGTTCGCGCGCCTGGGGGCTGCTCCCGGCTTTCCGGGCCGGTGCGAGATTGCCCTCGGGCTCCCGGCGGGGCGGCGCGGACCGCCGCCCGGCGGCCGGCCCGCCGCTGCCGGGACGCTTTGCGCGCCCTTACGCGTTACACTGGCGGGGGCCGGCAAGTCCGGCCGGAGCGCTGGATGCGCAAGTGCTTGAAACTGCTCGGGATTCTCGCGACGGCCGCGGCGCTGTCGGCTCCCGGACGCGCCCGGGCCGACGGCCTGCGGCTGGGCACTTCGCTGGCGGCGCTGCGTTTCGGCACCTCGGACGGCGGGGCCGTGAGCCTCTACTACCTGGCGGAGTCGGCGCGCGTTTCGCGGGGCCGGGCGGGCCTGGCGTTCAACGTGCCGATGATGGGCATCAGCGGCGGCAGCGTCGTCATGTCCGACGAGAACATCGCCGTGCGCAGCGGCGAGCAGACGACGCGCTTCGGCATGGGCGACATGTCGGTGGGGCTCGAATACAACCTCGTGCAGGACCGGCGGCGCTCGCTCATCGTGACGCTGGGCGGCAACGTGCGCTTCCCGACGGGATCGACCGCGCTGGGGCTGGGCACGGGCGAGCACCTGCTGGGGCTGAGCCTGTCGGGCGTGTACGGCATCACGCGGCGGCTGCTGGCGTTCGCGGAGCTGCGCCACTCGTGGGTGGGCATCGTGCAGCCGCTGGCGGCGCGCACGAGGGCGGCCGAGGCGGGGCTCGTCTACTGGATCACCGACGGCCTGGGGGTGACCGCGAGCGCGACCGCCTCCGACTACGGCACCAAGGCGCCTTTCGCGGTGGAGACGAACCTCGGCGTGACGTTCGAGGCGCTGCCCGGCGTCATGGTCAACGCGGGCGCGCTCGGGGGCGTGTTCGGCGCCTCGCCGCAGGGCGGCCTGACGTTCGGATTCGGATTCGAGATCTGACTTGAGCCCGGAATCGAGCCCCGAAGAAGGCCCGGGCGCCACGCCCGGCGACGCGCCCGATCCGGCACCGCCCGCCGACGGCCCCTGGTCGCGGCGGCCTTCGCGCTGGCGCTCGCGCGCATCTGCGGCGCTGCCCTTCGTCCTCTTCGCGCTGACGGTCTGCTCGACGCTCGTCGCAGGCGGATTCGCGGCGGATTCGGGCATCGACCTCGATCCGACGGATGGCTCGGCGCTCGCGCGGCACCTGCGTGCAGGGCTGCCGTTCGCGGCGACGCTGCTAGGCATTCTGCTCGCGCACGAGCTGGGCCATTTCTTCACCGCGCGCGCGTTCCGGGTGGACGCGTCGCTGCCGTATTTCATCCCGTTTCCGTCGCTGCTGGGGACGCTGGGCGCGGTCATTCGGATGCGCGGGCCGATTCCGAGCCGGCGTGCGCTGGTGGCCATCGGCGCCTCGGGGCCGGTGGCGGGATTCGTCGTCGCCGTGCCGCTGATGTTCCTGGGGCTGCGCCTGTCGGTCGTGCAGCCCGTGCCCCTCCCGTCCGGATGGCTCCCGTCGCAGTCGATTCTCGTCATGGCGCTGCGGTGGGCGCACGGCCTGCCGGTGCTCGACGGCGTCGATCACGGCATCCTCCTGGAAGGGCCGAGCCTCGCGTACCTTGCGGCGAAGCGCTTCGCGCTCGGCCCGATTCCGGCGGGATCCGACGTGATCCTGCATCCGGTCGCGCTCGCGGCCTGGTTCGGGCTGTTCGTGACGGCGCTGAATCTTCTTCCGGTGGGGCAGCTCGACGGCGGGCACGTGCTCTACGCGCTGCTGGGCGGCCGCGCACGCAACGTCGGACGCGCCGTCGTCGCCGTGCTGACGCTGCTGGGGCTCGCCGCTTGGCCCGGGTGGCTGCTGTGGGCGCTGCTGGCCGGAAAAGTCGTGCGCACCACGCATCCGCCGGTGCTGCGCCCCGACGAGCCGCTGGGCGGATGGCCCGCCGCACTGGCGTGGGCCGCGCTCGCGCTGTTCCTGATGACGTTCGTGCCCGTGCCGCTGCAGGAAATGTGACCCGCAATAGAACCCGCTTCTCGAAAACGCCCGGTCGATAGCCATGATATGTTTCACCCGTTCGGCCACTCGCCGCTTCGCGCCGCTGCCTTCGAGGACGACGTGCCCTGCCGCCTCCCGACGCTCCTCATTTCCGTCGTGCTCGTGCTGGACGCCTGCGTGCCCGGATTCGGCGACCTGCCGCCCGATGCGCGCGTCGCATGCCGCTCGGGCGCCGATTGTCCTCCGGACCACGTCTGCGCCGCAGGCCGCTGCACGGCCGCAGCGACCCTCGACACCACGCCTCCCGCGTTCGGAAGCGCCGTCATTCCCGACCCGCCGCGCGGAAAGGCAGGCACAGTGTTCCGCGTGCGGTTCGAGCCCGACCAGGCACTCGGAAAGGACCCCGAAGTCGTGGCGCAGCTCGGGCAGCCGCCGGCACGGCGCACCGTTTCCTTCACACGGGAGGCCTCGCCGCAGGGCTACGTGTATGCGTGGACTGCGTGGTCGGACGGGCCGGACGGGACCGCGTCCGTCACCATCTCGCTGCAGGATGTGTTCGGAAACCGCGCGGATCTGCCCGGCGGCGCGTTCGTGCTCGATCTGGTGCCGCCGGCGGTGCTCGCGGGGTCGGCACGCGTATCGCCGGACTTCGCGCGCGCGGGCGCCGTCGTGGTCGCGGAGTTCGACGCGGCCGAGGACCTGGACGCCGCGTCGGTGCGCGTGGGAGAAGCCGAGGCGACGCAGACCTCCGCCGAGGGCGGCCACCGGCGCTTCGAGTTCGTCGTGCCGGCCGACGCCGCCGAGGGTCCGACGCCGGTGAGCGCGCATCTGCACGATCCGGCGGGAAACGTGGCGGATTCGTCTCTCGGCACCGTGGTCGTCGATCGCACGGCGCCGCAGGTCGACGGGACCCCGCCCTCCGCGCAGCGTCCGCTTCGTGCCGGCGAGGAGGTGCGCGCCGCGCTCGCGTTCACGGAGCCCGTCGGCGACGGCGCGGAGGCGATGGCCGTGCGGCTGGAGAACACCGCCGATCCGTCGCGCAGCGTGGACCTGGAGCGCCTCGCCGTGTCGTCCGAGCGATGGTCCCCGCGCTGGGACTTCGTCCACACCGTGCGCGAAGGCGAGGACGGAGCATGGCAGGTGGTGCTGCACGGCGTGTCGGATCGTGCGGGAAACATGCTGGAAGGCGCATCCGTGGGTGTCGTCGCGATCGACACGCTTGCGCCCGCGATGTCGGCCGGTCCCGTCCTGGAGCGCGACGGATGGTTCCGCGAAGGCGACGTGGTACGCGTTCTGTTCGCACCGGACGAGGAGGTTTCGCCGGACGTGCGTCTGGGCGCGGGTTCGGCCGGCGTCGCGATGGGGCGCGAAGCAGCGGTCCCGGGATTCACGCACCTCTACGCGCACCGCGTGGCGGCGGCCGAGCCGCCGGGCGACGCCGTCGCGGTCGTTCTGCTCGCGGACGCGGCCGGAAACGTGGCGGGGCCCTGGCGCGTCACCGGTGCGGCCGTCGACTGCGCGGCCCCGGTGGCGCCCTCCTTGTCGCTGGATCCCGGGCTGCTCGTGCCGGCGCGGGCGAGCCTCGTGGTCACTGCCACGGCGGACGAAATGCTCGGCTCGGCGCGGCTGGAGTCGGTGCCGCCGCTCGTCTTCGGGCCGCCGGTGTTGTCCGGAACGCAGGCGATCTGGAGCCGATTCGTGCTGCCATCGGACGCGGGCGGCGAATACGTCTTCACGGTGCACGTGTCCGATCGCGCCGGCAACGAGAGTGCGCTCGCCGCCGCGCAGGTCCGGCTCGACACGTCGGCGCCGCGCGCGACCGATGCGCATGTCGAGGGTTCGCCTGCGAAGGAAGGCGCGGCGATTTCCGTCGTTTTCGACGTCACCGAGGATCTGGCGCAGCCGCCGTCGGTGACCATCGGAAACGCAGCCGCAGAGGCACAGGAGGCATCGGCCCGGCACTTCGCGTTCGCGCATGCCGTTGCCGCCTCCGAGGGTCCGGGCGCTCGCGACGTCGTCGTGCGGCTGCGCGATCCGGCTGGAAACGAGACCGAAACGCTCCTGGGCCGGGTCGTGTACGACTTCGCTCCGCCGAGGCTCTCGGTTGCCGATGTGACCGTGACGCCCTCGCCGCCGGTCGGAGTTGGCGCCGATCTGCGCGTCGTCCTGGCGTCGGATGAGCCCCTGGCCGCCGCGACGCTGGACGCGTCGCCGTCCCTGGATTTCGGCGCGGCCATCGTGTCCGGCGATCGGGCGGTCTGGAGTCGGATCGTGACGGACTCGGACGCCGGCGGGCCGCATGCGCTCGCGGTTGCGCTGATCGACCTCGCGGGCAACCGGGCGTCGATCGAAATCGCGGACGCCGTCGTTCTCGACACGTCCCGTCCCGGGATCGCGAACGTACAAGTCGCAGGATCGCCCGCGCGCGAAGGCGCCGTCGTCTCGGTGTCGTTCGACGTGTCGGAGGACCTCCGCGCGGATCCCTCGGTTTCGGCGGGCGCCGTGGTGCTGGAGCGCGACGCGGAGGATTCGACCGCACGCCACCACGTGTACCGCCACACTGCAGCGAAGGCCGACGGTGCAGGCACGAAGTCCGTGACCATCGCGGTGGCCGATCCGGCGGGAAACTCGACCGCCGTGCCCGCGGGGCAGGTCGTGTTCGACTTCGACGCGCCGGTCGCGGGCGACGTGGTCGTGACGCCCGCATCGCCGGTGGGCCTCGGCGCTAATCTCACCGTGAGGGTCACCGCGAGCGAACCGCTGGAGACCGCAACGCTCGCCGCGACGCCCGCGCTCGAGCTCGGCGAGGCGCTCATTGCGGGTCGCACCGCGGTCTGGAGCCGGATCGTCTCCGAGTCCGATGCCGGCGAGTCGTATTCGTTCTCGTTCGTGTTCACGGATCCGGCTGGAAACAGGACACTTCTCGACGTCCCGGTCGCGACCCGGCTCGACACGACCCGCCCGGTCGTTTCCGGCGTGCAGGTCGCCGGATCGCCCGCGCGCAAGGGGACGCCGGTTTCCGTCGAGTTCGACGTGTCGGAGGATCTTCGTGCGGATCCGTCGGTTTCTGCCGGCGTCGTGCTGCAGCGCGATGCGGCGCAATCGACCGCGCGCCATCACGTCTACCGGCACGTCGCGGCGAAGGCCGACGGTTCGGGCACGAAGTCGGTGACCATCGCGGTGACCGACGCGGCCGGCAATACGACCGCGGCGCCGGCCGGCCAGGTCGTCTTCGATTTCGATCCGCCCCTGCTCACGGCGGACGACGTCGCTGTCGCCCCGAAGTCGCCGGTGGGTCTGGGCGCGAATCTGACCGTGCGGGCGACGGCGAACGAACCGCTGGCAGGCGCACGGCTCGCCGCGTCCGGGCTCGACATGGGAAACGCCCTGATTTCAGGGTCATCCGCACTCTGGACGCACCTCGTCGCCGAGACCGACACCGGCGGGTCCTACGCCCTGGCTGTCACAGTCGCGGACCTCGCAGGCAACGAGACGGAAGTCGCGCTCGCGCCGGTCGTGCTCGACACGTCGGCGCCCGAGTTGCTCGACGCCCGCGTCGAGGGCTCGCCGGCGCGCGAAGGAGCCCAGATCAGCGTATTTCTGAGCGTTTCCGAAGCGCTGCCCTCGCCGCCGTCCGTGACCGTCGGCGCCGTCGCCATGCAACGGGACGAGGCGCAGTCGTCGGGCGACCAGCATGTCTTCGTCCACGCGGCCGCGAAGGCGGAGCACTCGGGCGCGAAGCCGGTCGTCGCGACGCTCGCGGACGAGGCCGGAAACACGACCCGCGCGACGATCGGGACGGCGACGTACGACTTCGATCCGCCGGTCGTCGATCCGGAGGCCGTGACGCTGACGCCCGCGTCCCCCGTGGGCATCGGCGCGAACATCGCGCTGGCGGTGACGGCCGACGAGCCGCTGGGCGCGGCGACGCTGGCGGCGACGCCTCCGACGTTCGATCCGGGCGCGGCGATTCTCTCGGGCAAGACGGCGCTCTGGTACCACGCGGTCGCCCCGGGAGAGTCGGGAGGCACCTGGCAGCTCCGCGTGACCGTGCAGGATCTCGCGGGAAATGAAGCCGAAATCGACGTGCCGGAGACGCTCTCCGTCGACGCGGCGCCGCCCGGCGTACACGAGGGCGCGACGCTGGAGGGCTCGCCGGCCGCAGAGGGAGCGGTTGTCACGGCCAGGTTCGAGACGACCGAGCCGCTGCGCGCCGATCCCGACGTGCGCATCGACGGGGTCGCCATGGAGAAGGACCCGCGCTCGTCGGGCAACGCCTACGTCTACACGCACGAGGCGTCGGCGGCGGAGCTCTCCGGCGCGAAGAGCGTCGTGGCGCGGCTCGTCGACGCCGCGGGCAACGCCACGCCCGCGACGCTGGGCGAGGTCGTGTACGACTTCGATCCACCTTCGCTCGCGCTCGCCGACGTCGCGGCCGCGCCCGACCCCGCGGGTATCGGCAAGGTGCTGACCGTGCAGGCCCGTGCAAACGAGGCGCTTTCCGGTGCGGAAATCGAGGTGCTCGCGGGCGGCATCGCCTTCGGGCCCGCGTCGGTCGCCGGCCGCTACGCCACCTGGACGCACGCCGTGGCCGAGGACGAGCTGGCCGTGGCGACGAGTGTGGACGCCTCGATCGTCGTGCGGGATCTTGCCGGCAACGCCTCCGATGCGCTGGAAATCGACGGCCTTGCGATCGTCGACCCGGTGGCGCCGAAAGTGCTCGACGACCCGGCTCCCGCCGTCACGAGCGCGCCGCTGAAGGACGGCGCCACGCTGGAGGTGCGCTTCACGGCGAGCGAGGCGCTCGCGGCCGATCCGCGCGTGACCGTCGGCGGCGTCGTGCTCGTGCGTTCGCAGGCGAGCGCCCCGCCCGCCTGGGTCTTCACGCACGCGGTGGACGGCTCGACGGAACCGGAGGGCACGCAGCCGGTGCTCGTGTCGATCACCGACGCCGCCGGGAACCGCGGCGCAGCATCGGTCGGAGCCGCCACGTACGACTTCACGCCGCCCTCGGTCGCGGCCGCATCGGTGGGCTACGCCGCCGATCCCGCCAATCCGCTGGGCGTCGTCACCGCCGCGACCGCCGGCACGCACGTCGTCGTGTTCGTTCAGGCCTCCGAAGCGCTCGACTCCGCGGTCCCGCCGCAGCTTCATCTTCTGTGCGGATCGGTTTCACTCACGCAGTCGTCGGACGCCGGCACGTTCGACGTCGTCATCCCCGAGAGCACGCCCGACGGCGTCTGCACGAGTGCCGTGTCCTGGCGCGACCTCGCCGGAAACGCCGTCGACGCGGGCTTCTCGTCGCCGCCCGTGCGCGTGAAGACCTCGCGCCCGGTGCTGCACGTGGACGACGAGACCGTGACGTTCGTGCGCTCGCCCTGGGGCAGCGCGGCGGCCGAGAACCTGGGCTCGTTCACGATCCCCGCCGGGCCCTACTTCGCGCTGGCCCCGCCGGAACCGCTCGAAAACACGGCAATCCTCGCGCCCGGCACGTTCACGCTCGCTTCGGGCGCGCCCGTGCGGCTGCGTTTCTGGGCCGACCCGTCGTCGGTGTCGCTCGTGGGCATCGCTGCTCCCAACGCCGACGGATCCTGGCCGCGCACGCGTCTCGCCAACCTCGACG